>SWCB01004356.1_pt1 | contig 284858 bp, 239 predicted proteins | sample 4692901 | NCBI WGS metagenome assembly SWCB01 (sample SAMN10267276, study PRJNA491770) | bioreactor metagenome | isolation source: DHS bioreactor inoculated with subseafloor sediment | place: Japan: off Shimokita Peninsula | collected 2006-08 | reverse complement strand
GGTTTTTCTTCCGGTTCGGTATATTATACTTCCATAGCCATAGATGGAAGCGGAACACCTTATGTGGTTTATTCGGATTGGGGTAATTCCTACAAAGCAACAGTAATGAAATATAACGGCAGCAATTGGGTAAATGTAGGCACAGCCGGTTTTTCTGCCGGTTCTGCGGATTTCACTTCCATAGCCATAGATGGAAGCGGAACACCTTATGTGGTTTATATGGACAGGGGTAATGCCTCCCTCGGTAATGCAACAGTAATGAAATATAACGGCAGCAGTTGGGTAAATGTTGGCTCAGCCCTTTTCTCTACCGGTACGGTAAATTATACTTCAATAGCCATAGCCCCTAATGGCGTACCAGTTGTAACATATAAGGATGGGGGTAATTCCAACAAAGCAACAGTGATGAAATTTACTGTAAATGAAGAGTATCCATTGTTCCATATTTGTTATGTAAATACAGCCGCTTCAGGTTCCAACAATGGGACATCCTGGGCAAATGCCTATACTTCACTTCAGTCGGCATTAACCGCAGCCGTTTCAGGCGACCATATTTGGGTTGCAAAAGGGACATATAAACCCTCATCAGCATATGATTTAACAAACACTTCCCGTTATTATCATTACCGTATGAAAGACGATGTTGCAATTTATGGAGGTTTTGCTGGAACAGAAACCGATATATCCCAAAGAACAGATTTTGCTGTTGGCGGCACAAATGAAACAATTTTAAGCGGTGATATAGGTACTACTGATGTGCATACTGATAACTGCTACCATATTTTTTATCATCCAAGTGATTATGGTTTAACAAACACCTCAGTATTAAACGGGTTTACTTTAAAATACGGATATGCCGATGGCACCTCGAACGAACTTAGAGGCGGCGGGATGCATAACAGAACGGGGAACAACCCAACTATCGATCAATGTTCATTCCTTAATAATTATGCGCAGTATGGTGGCGGTATGTATAATGTTGCATCATCTCCAACAATCAGAAATTGTGTTTTCAGCACAAATACTGCAACAACATGGGGCGGTGGAATTTACAATACAACCGGTGCATCCCCAACAATTACAAATTGCCTTGTTATTAATAATCAGGCAAACACTACAGGTGGTGGAATATATCTTTATGATTCAGATGGAACAAATCCCTGTAATGTTGTTATTACCAACACTACTATTGCCAATAATAATGCAGATGCATGCGGCGGTCTAAGGGTGACGAGATCCAATGCAACAGTAAACAACTGTATAATTTGGGGTAATACTGTTAGTACAGAAGGTAATACTAAACAGATATTAATTGATGCTACAAGCACAACAATGCTAAATAATTCGTGCTATTCAAATGGGACAGATGATGTTTCCGTCACTCTAACAACATCTAACTGTATAACAGGCGATCCGCTATTTTACGATTCGGATAATGATGATTTTAGAGTAATAAGTTCATCACCATGTAAAGAAACTGGACAAAGTGGTGTAAATACAGAAACATATGACATTCGCGGAGAACTTCGCACACAAGGCTCAATTGATATTGGTGCTTATGAATTTACAAGCGGAACCGATCCGGAATCACCTCTTCCTGTAGAATTAACTTCATTAACTGCTTCAGTTAATGAAAACAAAGTTATACTTAACTGGCAAACAGCAACAGAAGTAAACAACTACGGATTTGAAATTGAAAGACAGATTCTGAAACAAGTTCAGGATGACAGCAAGGCTTGGGAAAAGATTGGTTTTGTTGAAGGTAACGGAAATTCAAATTCTCCAAAAGAATATGCTTTTACAGATCAAGCAAATGAAGCCGGAAAATATTCTTACCGATTAAAACAAATTGATTTTGATGGTAAGTTTGAGTATTCGGATGTAGTTGAAGTGATTGTTGAATCGATTAAAGATTTTAGTCTCGATCAAAATTTCCCTAATCCTTTTAACCCAACTACAATGATTAAATATTCAGTTCCAATTAGAGAATTTGTTTCTCTCAAAGTTTATGACATACTTGGAAACAAAGTTGCTGATTTGGTAAATGAGAATAAAGAAGCCGGAAATTACGAAGTCTCATTTAACGCTTCAAATTATCCAAGTGGTTTATATATTTACTCCATAACTGCCGGAAATTTTAACCAAGTTAGAAAAATGATGTTGGTGAAATAAATTTATGGGAGCTTCGGCTCCCTTCTTTAAACTCCCCAATCCTCCTTAAACCCAAACTTACTATTTCATTTATTCGCTTTTGAAGGCTGTGAATCTTGTGTAATGCAATTTCTGTATTATACTTATAGATTTTTATACTCTTTAACTCAAAGTGTTTCAGTGACTTATATTTTGATATAAGGGCAATAATTAAATTAATAAAATTGTCTTGACATTTTAATTTTTAATTTGACACTTTGGTCTGATATAAGTAAGTTCCAAAAATTATAATGCATACAAGCCCATCAAACCGATCCCCCTCCAAAGGCGGGTAAACTATTTGCGATTCGGCAATTTTTAAATTTTTGGGTTGGTAGTTTTTCGTTCGGCATTTTGTTCTAAGTAGTTTCTAAATGTAAGTTAGGTCGCCGCCATTTTGCAGAAAGTTAATGGCGGCTACAAATTATAAAATTGGTTGCCAAGTTAAGCATTGCTGTTATGGGGGCGGCTTGGCGGCAACATTATACAACCTAAAATACATTGTGAAAAAAAGGAGAAAGCCATGAGGAAAGTTTTTGTAATGTTCTTTGTTTTAATAATAAATAACTATGCACAATTACCACATTCATTTAATAAAATATCTAAAATCGATGATGGTGGTCAAGCTCATGGAGTAGCTGTAGTCTCCGATGGTACGGTATTTTTAGCAAATTGGAATGATGGATTACGTGCATATAGTTATGATGGTAGTTCCTTCACAAATACTGCTCATATCGATAATGGTGGTTATGCTTTGGGCGTAGCGGTCGGTCGAGATGGCACAATATTTTTAGCAAATCATGATGATGGATTGCGTGCGTATAGCTATGATGGTAGCTCTTTTACAAATACTGCTCATATTAATGATAATGGGTATGCAAATGAAGTGTGTGTCGACCTAGATGGGACAATATTTTTAGCAAACGGTAGTGATGGCCTTCGTGCGTATAGCTATAATGGAAGTTCTTTCATAAATACTGCTCATGGTGATGTTGAAGATGGTGCAGCTTATGGAGTAGCAGTAGATTCCAATGGTACGATTTTCTTAGCAAATGATTGGGATGGCCTTCGCGCGTATAGTTATGATGGTAGTTCTTTAGTAAATACGGCACATATTGATAATGGTGGTGATGCACAAGGAGTATGCATCAGTTCTGATGGTACAATATTTTTAGCAAATCAGAGTGATGGATTACGTGCATATAATTATGATGGTAATTCTTTCACAAATACTGCTCATATTGTTGATAATGATGGTTTGGCTTATGGAGTTAGCGTAAACTCTGAGGGTACGATATTTATAGCAAATTGGCTTGATGGACTACGCTCGTATAACTATGATGGAAGTTCTTTCACAAATACTGCTCACAGTTATGATGAAAGTTATACTTTTGCTTATGGTGTAACCATTGGTTCTGATGGCACAATATTTTTAGCAACTAAGAATGATGGAATGTTCGCATACAGTTATTCTGGAATAACTGGAATAGAGACGAAAGAAGATATTTTAGATAGCTACTCTCTTAAGCAAAATTATCCTAATCCTTTTAATCCAACTACAATGATTAAATATTCAGTTCCGACTAAAGAATTTGTATCTCTCAAAATTTATGATGTACTTGGAAACAAAGTTGCTGATCTAGTAAATGAGAATAAAGAAGCCGGAAGTTATGAAGTTTCGTTTGACGCTTCAAATTACCCAAGTGGTTTATACATTTATTCCATTACTGCCGGAAATTTTAACCAAGTTAGAAAAATGATGTTGGTGAAATAAATTTATGGGAGCTTCGGCTCCCTCTTCTTCTTAAAATATTTTTTCTTGAATTTCAATCCTCAAATCCTCACAGCCAAAACTTCACACATAATTTAAACAATACATGATCACTATTCACTCAAAGTATATCAGCAAATGATATTTTGATTTTCATGCAATAATTAATTGTACGAAATAGTCTTAACATTTTAATTTTTGTAGCGTCCTGAATACGGTTGACTTTTGTTCTTTTTGAGTCAATCTATTTCAGGACTATACACGAAGGAAAGGTTTCAAAAAAATATGCACTGCATCAGTTAAGAAAAACTTTTATAACAAGAATGCTGGAAGAAGGGGTATCGCTGCATAATGTAAAAGCATTGGCAGATCACAGAAATATAAGCACAACACTAAATTATTATACAGCAATAAATGTAAATAAGATGCGGGAAGAAATAGAAAAAGTAAAAGTAATAAAAGATAAGGGCGTGCAGAGTTCAGGGACAATTACAGGGACAATTTGAAAAACGGGAAATTGTTTAAACTAAAAAAGCCTTATAAGTTATTGTCTTATAAGGCTTTAAGTGGTGGGAGCACATGGATTCGAACCAAGGACCCCCTGCTTGTAAGTAAGCTAAGCCCTTCTTTTTAGCTCATTTTCCAAACTTTTTTACTCAATTTTCCCCATTTGAGGGGCTTTTTTTAGGCAAAGTGTTACGATAGTGTTACGGTGTTTTTTACATTAAGTTCTTCTGTACCTTCCTGAAATAGGTTAACTTTTTTGTTCTTTTTGAGTCAATCTATTTCAGGACTATACATGTCTTTAATCTTTAATGCAGCGAATGCTACTACCACCATCCTTATTACCAAAAGGCAATCCGAGTTCGTTTGTAGGACCAACTAAGCTCTCATAGTATGCACCCCAAAGACCAAGATCGCCAGAGCTCCAAAAAGTAGTATGATAATTCAAATCCTGGAAGACAAAAGTGTTGTTACTAGTGCGATACCCAGCCAACAAAGCTGAGAATCCACTTGTGTTTGTGCCTGCTCCATCACCTGATCCTTGACCTATTGCTTTAAGTGCATTGCCATTCATATTAACCATGGTATTTAGAACATCAAACTCTGACTTAGATGGAATATGCCAACCAGATGGACAAATCCCTTGCGTACCTCCGATGGTTACATATTGCATTGCTTCATCCCATTCGTATAAACCACCATAAATCTCACAATTTGTTGTGTTATTATCATAACAATACTTTTCTATAGTTCCATTATCACTCATATTAACATTACCTTGAATCATATTCCCTACATCTAAATTTTCCTTTAGCCAGCATTGATCTCCAATCAGCACCGTGTTATAAGTTTTACCCGCATATGTTATTGTTGGTAAACCAGGGCAAGGTGTACCACCAGGCCCGCCAGTTTCTGTAGTAAAGTTCCAAACACTTCCTTCTGTTATTCCGCCATTATTATCCTTAGCCACTACTTTCCAATAATACATTGTATTATAAGCCAAAGAATTCGGGATATATGAATTTGAACTCAACCCGCTACTTACCAAAGGAGGATTTTCTATTGTACCGAAATACATATCATATGTGAGATTGTCACCATCTGGATCTGAACAAGACCAGCTAAAACTTGTATTTAAACTAATATTAGTTGCACCATCTGCTGGTGAGGGATTTGATGGAGACAATGGCGGATTATTTGAAGTTCCTTGCATTGTAAATGTCCAAACATCAGACCAATCAGATTCAGCATAATTATTAACGGCTTTCACTCTCCAATAATATTTCGTGCTCTGAACTAAATCATCTCTTGAAATTGAATTTGTGGTTGTTTCTTTCTCCCTAACAACTGAAAAATCCTGAACCGCCGAAACTTGATGAATATACTTAACAGCATCACTAACGGGACTCCAATTAAATGATAGGGGATTATTCAATCCAACGGAGTTATTTTGTGGTACCGAAAGAGTTGGTGCTTGAAGTGATATATCTTCATAAACATCTACTATCTGATTATTATTTATATCAAAAGAAGGATAAACCAGTTCACTATATTTTGTTGGATTGTAATCACTCATCATACTTGTACCATCAGCAAGCAAATAATTTGCAAAAGATAGTTGGTCTCTATAATATAATTCTATTTTAATGTAATACTCAGCGTCGCTATCAGGAACGTAATCATTAAATTCAACAATTATAGGTTTGTTACTGGCGTATTCTTCTACTTTATCTATGGTCAGGAACTTCTGATCGGTTGAATAAAATTCATCCCAATTACCTTGATTTTGAATTTCTTTGTTATGGATAAGGCATTGTACTTCAAAACGATTTCCGTAGTCAACATTCGGATGCCATATTAAATTTTTATAATCAACCATCTCATCTATAATAAAGCCTTTCTTGTAAAGTTTAACCCGATAATGAGCGTAGAAAGAAGTCGGATATTTTTCTAAATACTGTTTCATAGAGACAACATTTGATCCAATAACAGTTATGAGATATGGTTTGATTTTATCTAATGAAGTTTTGAGGTCAAAATATAGAGCTATATAATTGTTTTTAGTCTTATATAGATCATAATAGAATTTAATACCGGATTCTCTAATTGTATAGGTTGAAAAATGAGTTGTAGAAACTACTAAGATATTATTTTCTGGATCAATTCTTTTAATTGGAAGAATATCCCAAAGATGTTCATCATTGTCGTAAACATAAATTCTTGTGCTATCCGGGTCCATTGATTGCGGAATGGGAATTCCAATCTCAATAGGTTGATTAAATTCAAGTCCATTCGGTAATAATTCAACAAATGTTCCTGTAGTGTCCCCTTCGAATTCAAGACTCTGTTCTGGTATGGCTATTGAGATAATATTTGTGGAAGTTAATGCCCCTGAAGGAATATCAACAAAGCATCCATTCAATGGTGAACCAATCTCACCAACTTCTACTCTTCCTCCGTCAGTACCTATTGTATCAGAAGCCTCAGTGTTAAAAACTTCTTCTCTAATGCATCTTATGCTATATGCTCTTGCATTAGAAGTTTTCACATTTATATATTCGCTTATATTCCAGAGTAACAATGAAAAGACATCATCCACATCAGATCTTGTCGTGCTTAATAACATAGAATAATCAATAGGTGTATAAGTACTATCATACAGGTAGCCTGCAAACAATGCAGAGAATCCACTTTTATTGTTCCCCAAATAAAAATCTTCCCTCCCCTGATCTTGATATAACAAGGAAGACGCATTATTATTATTATTCTCTTTTAAAATTTCAAAATCTTCTTTTGTTGGTAATCTCCACCCGTCAGGACAAATACCACTTGTAATAGTTGAGGTTGAATAATCCATTGCTTCGGACCAACTATATAGTCCCCCATATTCTAGGCATGATTCTTCTTGATCATACAAGCAAAACTTTTCTACAATTTCATTATCAATTGGATCTTCATTTGAATAAATAAACTCACCCGCATCAAGATTCTCTGCCATCCAGCATTGATTTCCTATTTGCACTGTGGAATAGAGTCTGTCCATATAATTAATTATTGGTTCTCTTGAACATCTTTTATCTGGACCAGTAAAAAAAGTGTTTGTTTGACTACTAGTTAAATACTCACCATCAGTCACAACAATTTTCCATGAATATTGAGTACTTGGTAATAGATCTCTAAAAATGTAACTATTTGATTTATAATCAATTACTATTGGTTGCATGTTATTGGGGGATCCCAAGTATATCGTATACTCAAGTTGATTATTATCTGGATCACTACATTCCCATTTAAGTCTGAGTAATGAACTGCTAAGAGTATCATTTTCATTAGGAAATAATAGTGATGGAACATCTGGAGGAATATTTATTTTTTGAGCACCTGTTCCTCTAAGACATCTGATACTGAGACCAGAAGTTCTAGCAAAATCATTATTAATATCCCAGTCTAAAATACTTACCCAATCATGCTCAGAAGAAAACGATAAATTAGTATTAGAGGATGTATGTAATTTACCGAGATGATTTAATGCATTAAATTTACTTACTCTTGAAACTTCACCTGCAAGTAAAAGACTAAAACCACTTTCGTCTGTTCCAACTCCGTCTCCAGTTCCTTGATTCACTGCTTTTAATCTATTTGATCCAGAATAAGTGCCTTCATTTACCATATTTCCTTCATGTATAAGCAGTGATAAATATTCATTCTTATTTGGAATATGCCAACCTTCAGGGCAAATTCCTTGCACACTTTCCGTCAACGTATATTGCATAGCTTCATCCCACTGATACAGCCCTCCATATTTGTTGCAGTTGTTAAGATCATTATTATAACAGTACTTTTCGACCAGTTCATTATCTGATTGCATTTTCGGGTAACGAGTATAATTAATCATAGTACCAATATTCAGATTTTCCCTTAACCAGCACTGATCTCCTATCTGAACTGTATGATAATACTTGCCTTCATAAAATAGTGAATCACCGCAAGCAAATGATTTCTTAGGTGTTGTAAATGACCAAGTATTCGACCAATCAGATGTCCCGAAACTATTAAAAGCTCTTACTCGCCAATAATATCTAGTCGAAAATTCAAGACTGTCCAAATGGATAGAAGTATCTGTGATTTGAGAAATGTCTTTAGCGAGAATTTCGAATGTGTCAGAAGGGGATAACTGTAATTGATAATATTCAAGTGGATTAGAACTTATCCATCTTAGCTCAATGGATATGGTATCTATGGTTGCTAAATCTTTCGGAAATACAAGCAATGGTATTTCAGGTAAGAGTGCATCCTTAATGCAGCGAATAGGAGTACCCCAAGACAAAGAATGATGACCCACGTCAATAATACTATTATCTTCTTCAAGAGCCATTGTAACTGCATTATAATTAGTAACATCACCTTCCGTTGAACTCCAAAAGTGAACCCAACTATTCAACCCAGTAAACCCATCACTACCCTTAATACCAGCCAGTAATCCGGAAAAACCGCTAGCGTTTGTTCCTGCACCATCTCCGGTTCCTTGTCCGATTGCTTTTAATGCATTTCCATCATTATTTACAAATGATTTTATTGCTTCAAACTCTGCGTAAGTAGGAATATGCCAACCTTTTGGACAAATACCCTGCGAACCTTCTTGAGTTATATACTGCATGGCTTCACGCCATTGGTATAAACCACCAAATTTATTACAATTTAGCGAGTCATTGTCGTAACAATATTTCTCTACAATACCGTTATCAAGTTGATTGTCTTCTGGGGAATTACTAATTATCATTGAACCAACATTGAGATTTTCTTTAATCCAAGTTTGTTCGCCAATTCTAACCGTATGATAATATTCTCCACCATAAAGAATTACTGTAGTATCTCTTTCAACAACTAAGTCCCCGAGATCAAGTAAACTACCATCAAATGATGGTAATTCCTTAAATATTTTCTTTAAAATATAATCGCCTTCAATCACCAAACTGTCAATTTCCGTTAAGGTAAATTTTAATTCGCCACTTCCTTTTTGGAGAGTATTTACCTCAGATGAAGCTGATAAATGCTGGCTCCCATAAAGCAGCATAACTTTTTTTACAAATGAGTGTTTATTGTCAAATGAAATTCGTACAACATACATCCCATTTGATAATCCATTCATCTCAATATCAATTGAGTGATTACCTGAAGAATAAAACTTCTCGTAATCGGATAAAACTTTCTGCCCTAAAAGATTGAATACTTCCACTTTTACGTTGGATGAATTTGGCAGTCCAATTAGAAATCTAGTTTTAGGATTGAAAGGGTTCGGAAAGTTTTGAGATATATAGTAGTTGGTTGGCACACTCACATCTTTTATATCGGTTACATTATCGAATGTAAATGACCCATTCATAAGTGTAGAAGTTGAATACACATCAGAACCGAAATACAACTGAACTTGTAGATCAGATAATCCAATTCCTTGTTGGTCAACGACTTTTCCATTTATACTTTGAGCAAATAAAACATTTGTAATAAGTAAAAGTTTAATTAAGAGTAATCTCAAGTATACCATTCCTTACTTCCTCATGATTTTTTCCTTTGATAGGAAAATAATCAATTTATTATTTTAATGCGATAATTTTATCGTTTTATAAGATGTTATATTCTCAAACTCCATTAAACTTAATAAGGTAGTTAGGATGTTAAAAATAGTATCTGCAAGTTTGAAAACTTAGCTAATTACTAATAATAGAAATTACAATAGAAACCGTTCTAAATCAGGTCAATTCTGAGGATTTATCACTCAAAATATTTTATTTATCGCGTAAAACTAACATTTGGATAAGCTGATGGAGCTGTTCCTATTCACACCAAACTAAAGAAAATCCTGAGGAACCACATCAAGGAGGTAGGAGCCAATTGTTAAATCCGGTTGAAAATTGACCACCTAAAAAAGTAAAATAATAACTTAAACCTGAGTAAAAATAACTCAGGAAAAAGTTGGATTTGTTGAAGAAAACGGAAATTCTAACAGTCCAAAAGAATATTCATTTACTGATAACGATTTATTGAGTGGGAAATATTCATACCGCCTAAAACATATAGACTTTGATGGTAAGTTTGAATACTCGGATGTAGTTGAAGTGATTGTTGAATCGATTAAAGATTTTAGTCTCGACCAAAATTTCCCTAATCCGTTTAATCCAACTACTATGATTAAGTACTCAGTTCCAACTAAGGAATTTGTAACCCTCAAAATTTATGATGTGCTTGGAAATGAAGTTGCTGATTTGGTAAAAGAGAATAAAGAAGCCGGAAGTTATGAAGTTTCGTTTAACGCTTCAAATTATCCAAGTGGTTTGTATATTTACTCCATAACTGCCGGAAGTTTTAACCAAGTTAGAAAAATGATGTTAGTGAAATAAATTTATGGGAGCTTCGGCTCCCTCTTTTTTTGAGTATCTTAACTAGAATTTCAATCCTCAAATCCTCGCAACCCAAACTTCCCACTTAATTAAAACTTGATAAAAAATCATTATAACTCTAAGATGATTTTTTTGATTTAGAATTAATTTTTTGTCTCAATAATTACAAAATTAACTAATGTTTTTATGCTTCAATCCGATAATAGACCGATCAATAAATAAGTTTGATAATTATTAACAAGTAACAAATTAAAACCTTTTTGGGGCTCAAATGAAAAACAAAATTTTTCTCTTACTATTTATTTCTTTGACAACATTCGCACAAGAATTCACAATGGAATTTAACGGAACTTCTACAAATCAAAATGGAGTGACAGCAACTTTTTCAACTGGAGCATTTTCAAATTCCGGCAACGGCACAGAAATGACATTATATGATAATCATCCTTATGGAACACCAATTAATGGTGGAAATGATTATTCTGATATAACCATTTCACCAGCAACTTATATTTCTAGGATCACGGTTGCGTGGGCTTACAATACTCAAAATTTTGAACTTAGGTTTATGAAAAGTGGTAATGTGGTTGCTACACTTGGTAATTTCAATGCAATAAATAATATAACTTCGCCTACAAATTTCAATGTTGGTCAAGTTGTTGATGTTATTAGATTTTATGATACCGGATATAATAATTCTGGCGGTTTTGAATTATCTCATTTAACTTTTGATTCTGCTCTTCCAGTTGAATTAGTATCATTTTCCGCATTGGTTTTAGAAAATAACGTAAACCTTAATTGGCAGACCGCAACCGAAGTAAACAACTACGGCTTTGAGATTGAAAAAACAAAAAATAATGCTTGGGAAAAAATCGGTTTTGTTGAAGGACATGGAAACTCAAATTCTCCAAAAGAATATTCATTTATTGATGAATCAACACAAAACGGAAAATATTCTTACCGATTAAAACAGATAGACTTTGATGGGAAGTTTGAATACTCGTCTGTTGTTGAAGTTGATTTCAAATCAATGAATGATTTTGCCTTAGAACAAAACTATCCTAACCCGTTTAATCCAACTACAATGATTAAGTATTCTGTTCCGACTAAAGAATTTGTATCTCTCAAAATTTATGATATACTTGGAAACAAAGTTGCAGATTTGGTAAATGAGAATAAAGAAGCCGGAAATTATGAAGTCTCATTTGACGCTTCAAATTACCCAAGTGGTTTATATATTTATTCCATTACAGCGGGAAGTTTTAAGCAAGTTAGAAAAATGATGTTAGTGAAATAGACTTCTATTAAATTTGTTAAACCAACATAAAGCCCTATTCTGTAGGGCTTTTCTTTTGTTTATTAATCCCTTAGATTGTTATTTTAGAAGTATCTTTTAATTTTGAGGATAAATTATGTGCGGAAGATTTGAGACTTATGAAATTGAAGATTTACTTCTTCAACTTTTTGAAGAGAGAAAACTTCCTTTTCAGTTTGAAGATGATGTTAAATCTAGAAAACATGAAGATATAAGACCAACAGAAAAGATTATGAGCATTCTTCTTAAGGAAGATATTTATAAAATTACTAAGGTTGATTGGGGAATTAAGTTTACTGATTCCTCCCCTCTTATTATCAATTCCAGAATTGAAACAATTTCTGAAAAGCATTTCTGGAATGGTTTGTTTGCAAAGAACAAATGCTTAGTCCCAATGACCGGATTTTATGAATGGAAAACTGAAGGGAAAAAGAAGACCAAATACAGAATTTATCTGCCGGATGAGAAGATATTTTTTGTACCGGCTATTTATTCTTTGGGAAAAGAGAAGCAAATAAAAACCTCTCTAATAACCACAACTCCGAATAAATTTATAAAAGAGATTCATCATAGAATGCCGGTGATATTTGATTTTGAGACCGGAATAAAATTCTTGAATGATGATGTTGTTGAGAACTTGAAAAGATGTATTCCCTACTCTGATGAAAAGTTAATTCAAATGGAAGTTGCTGGGTAAATGGAAATTATACTTTTTGGGATTCGCAGAATTTGATTACTTCTTCTAGGGATTCTGATTCGAAAACTTTCTTAGTGTTAAGTCTAAAAAGACAATAATATAAATATGTTATTTTTAATTCCTTATTTACCCAATCTCTTTTTAGTTGTTTGGAATGGATAACAAAACCATTAATTCTTTTTACTATTGCCATAGTTGATGCCTCATAAAAAAAATCCCCACTGCAAAAAGCTGCAGCGAGGATACCCCAAAACTTTTATATGCTTTTGAAATATAATGGATGTAGATTTAAAGTGCAATATATTAATATATAGAGTTTTATAAATAACGAAATCTCAACAAAATAGCACTTACAAATATTTGAAAGATATTAACTCCAGAATTAACATTTTAATTTTTAATTTGACAATTCTCTCCGATATAATTAAGTTCCAAGTGTTTTATTTTTGAAGGTAAAATTTACTCCTTTCCACATTCTTTGAATGCTTGATTGATTTTGTTTTTAGATAAATAGCAAGAAGTGCTATTGGAATGATATTCTGTAACTGATACTGTGAAAAGTTGAGGTTTTGAAGTTCAAATAGAGTTTTTGGAATACATATACTTGTTTGCCTTTGGTAAATGCTAGCATGTGCTTATATGCATTCTTTCTGTAAATAACTGTTGAAGTTTAATTATTGGTTAGTTGTAATTCCATAAAAAAAGTATAGGAGTAATTATGTATTTAAGAAATGGATTAAAGTTTATAAGTCCCTTTATTTTTTTATTTCTATATTCATGTTCAAGTTCACTCATATTACAAAATTCTATTCCATTTGAAACTCAGCAATTAATAAAATCAGTTGAGGGAAATCAACGAGTTAATTTTTTATATACATCCAATCCCGAAGGTGAAGTAAAAAAAGGAAGACTTCACTATTCTATAAATCCAGCATTAAATGGGATGTTAAAAGAACTTATGCAGAGCAAATTTAATTCGATAGACAGTGAATCTGACAATTCAATTAATATCACTCTCTCAAAAGTTAAAGTTAATGATGATGTTGGGGCATATAATGTAACTCATACTCTCGATATTACAGTTGATATAGTTATGATAAAGAACAAAGAAGAAATGAAAAAAAGTTTCTCATACTCAACATCATTTGTTTTAAGCGACGCGAATGTTGAAAGAAAAGAAATAGAAAATTTATTGCTTAAATTCATTGTTAGTATTGATAAATTCATAGACACTGCATATAAAGTGCAGTAAAATTCAGCTATCCTCTTAAATAAGTAAAAAGTCAAGAGGATAATATATTCTTTGCAATCAAGCGGATGTCGTTTTCGCCTTTGGCAATTTTGTTTCGGCTAACTTGTTAAAGGTAATACTAATTAATAACATTGTTGCAAACAGCGCTTACGATTAGTGTTAAGCACAGTTTGCTAAATTTTCGTCTTAGTCTTTTTAATCTGCCCTGAGTTATGGGAGGCGGGTTATTTGTAACTCCCTAAACTATATTGGAGAATATGTGTGAAATTAGAAAAAGTAATTCTTAATAACTTCAGATCTATAAACAAATGTACTGTATCACTTAGCAATATTACTGTACTTGTTGGAGAAAACAATGCTGGGAAATCTTCACTTTTAAGAGCATTAAATTCCTTTTTCAATTATGATTCTGAAGAGGAACATTTCATCAAAAAGCATCACCAGTATAGTATTTCATCATTACCTCGTATTGAACTTTATTTTTCAAATATCCCAGCCGCTTCAGAATTAACTCGTTATTGCCACAATGATTCTTTAGTTGTTAGGTTTACATTTTCACACCAATCAAATCGGAAAAATATTCATTATAAAATAAATGGGAAATACATACAAATCGGTGATACTATTATTGATAAAATTAAAGAAGAAATAACTTTTATATTAATTCCGCCAATTCGAGATCCAGAGAAGATAAAATGGGCAGAAACATCGTTATTACGTGATTTAATTGAAGCCTATCTGAGCCAAGCCACTACAAATAGAGATAATTTTAGTTCCAAATTTAAAGAAGCAACACATTACCTTGAGAATAATGCACTCAATAAAATTGCAGTTAAAATAAAAGACCTTTATTCTCTAAATCACAGCTTTAATTATGAAATATCATATGACAGAGACATCACTTATAGAACATTTCTTCATGATATAAATTTCCGAGTAAATGAAAAAGGTAATATTATTGAGTTGACTGATTGCGGTAATGGTATTCAGAGTCTAACATTCATTGCATTGTATAGATTGCTTATGAGTTTCAAACATCAAAATATTATTCTTGGTCTCGAGGAGCCTGAAACAAATTTACATCCTCAAGCTCAAAAAGAATTCATACGCTCAATAAAAGATACTGTAAATTCAAATCCAAATTCGAATGTAATTTTCACAACTCACGCACCAGTACTGATAGACCAGTTGAAGCATGAACAAATAATACTTTTTCGAAAAGTTGAGGATACTAAAAGAGGATTTAAAACTAATGTTTCTTTCATACCACATAACTTTTTTACGAAAAATAGTCTCGATGAATTCAAGTATTATCAATTCCACCATTATCGTAATAGTGATATTTTTTATGCTAAATATGTAATTATTGTTGAGGGTAAAAATGATGCCCAAGTACTGAAACTACTTGCTGACAAGCAGAATATTAATCTTGATTTACTTGGCGTAAGCATCCTAATTCTTGATGGAGTAGATAACATAAAATACCCAGTATTACTTTTGAAGGAACTAAATATTCCTTTTCTAATGATTTTAGATAAGGACTATTTTCTACCTTACTTTGAAATTGATTTGGAAAATAGTAGAAATATAATTGGTTTTCCAAAATTCAAATACCATTTTAAACCTGATTGCATTATAGAAACTTTAATTCCCAAAGCTATGGATCGGACATCTTTGCTAAGAAAATTCAAAGAGAATCATAGCAAAGCATTGGATTTATTGGAAAACAACAATATAGTTTGTATGAAATATTCTTTAGATAATGATTTAGTTGCATCAAACATTGGAGCATCCTTGTACTACGAACATCTTAATGTTCCTACATCTAATCGAACAAAAACCGAATTACTTGTTAGAAGATATAAGCAAATAAAGAAAATAGAAAACCTTTTGTATGTGGTTGAAAATTTACCACACAAAAATTTACCAAACTCTTACAAACGGATCAAGAAATTCTTAAATATTATAATAAAAAAAATCAAAAACAGCTAACAAGCTAACAGGCCAATCGGGCAAATTTTGTTATGCTTTTAATATAAGGTGATAGTGTGAAGTATATTTGGAAAAAGAGAATATTAAATAGAGCAGAATACGATAGAATGTTTAGCGATATTGGAACTAAAAAACTAGAAATCGCTCTTAATAATGCATTAGATATAAGAAAATTTGAAATAGAACTTTATTGGAAAAGGGGTCGTTATTTTTGGACATTCATTGCGTTAACATTTACTTCTTACTTTTTAATACTCAATACTGAAGCTAAAAGAAATGGACTATATCCTGAATTGAAAGACCAAGTTCTTTTTATGTTAAATTTACTTGGAATTTACCTATCAATTGCTTGGCTATTAGTTAATAAAGGCTCAAAGTATTGGCAAGAGAATTGGGAGAAACATGTTGATCTACTGGAAGACAAAATAATGGGTCCACTATATAAAACAACGGTAGCTCGTGGTAAATTTTGGGATAGATTTCGACCGACAAAGTCTTATCCTTATTCAGTTGGTAAAATAAATCAATTAATAAGTTTAGCTATTGTATTGATATGGATTTTTATTCTATATGTTTTTTGTATAACAAAATTAATTTTTGATTTAGGGGCTTGGAATTCAAATTATTCCATTATTATATATGGTTTTATTGCATTGATGATTCCTTTGCTATTTTCATCCAATTCATCTGAAGTAAATGGTGATAATATTAATATGAATCAAAGACAAGTTGAATAATTATATAACCTCTTAAAGAAGTAAAAATATAATTTCTTGGGGAATTCACACTCCCCAATCCCCTTAAACCCATTCTGACTAATCAAACATGATCTTTTTAAGTCCGTTATTTTGTCTCTTACAACCTTTTTTGTATTCTTTTACTGTTTTTATTGATCTTATACTAAAAGTTTCCTGTCTTTAATAAAGCTGTTTTAATTTTTATAATAAACTTCAAAACTAATTTCAAGAAGAAAAACAAATTAAATGGGTCTATATTTAATTTCAAAAAGTAAATGGATTATATCCTTACATTTTGTCTTAGATTAACTTTTTGCTTTTCGGACTTTTCTGTTATTGAACTCATTGCTTTAGAAATGAATATTTTGTAGTTTAAATTATGATTTAGCACTCAATGATAAAGAGTGCCAGATTTTGGTAAAAAAAGAGAGTAGTTGGAGCTACTCTCTTTAAACATACAAATTAAATCAACTTAGCGTGTATGCAAGTTTGCCATTGTAGAATATGACATAAACAGATCTCAAATCTACAAACCTACTTGACCAATCGCAAGATTTTTCCATTCCATTTTTTTTAGGAGAACTATGAGTAAATCTAAAAAAAGGTATCGAATTATTTTTAGAAGATACCGATTAACTCACGATGGTCAAACCCTTGATGCCAGAGATTATGGTTATTAGGCGTGGCCTATTCGGATTTTTTATTAATCCATCACTACAAGTGGGAGTTATCCTCCCACTTATTTAATTGTATTCACAAAATTAAAATAGGTCAAAAATGAAAATCGTAAAAAGTAGAATTCGTTCAGTAGAAAATTACCTAATTGGATTAAATAATGGTGAGGACTTTTTTGTAGCTTTCAGAAATTTTGAAAATAAAAAAAGAATTGAGAAAGTTGGATTTACAAATGCATTGAAAACAGGTGATACTATTCTCCCAAATATTTTAGGACCTGTTTCAAACTACAATTCAAATGGATCATTTGAATTAAACAAGACTTTACCTAAAGAAATGTTATACAAACTTGTTGATATAACTGATTGGCATGGTAATTACCACACAGTTGAAATTCCATATAAACGTTATCATAGAAATTTAATCCCAGCACCTAGTATTGAACTGATGGTTGTTATTGGGAACAATGATGAAAAAATTATCAGATCTCCAAAATTAACTATTGGACGTACGCCGAATAACGAAATTATGCATGTTATTAATTTATTTTTAGAACTTTTTGGTGAGTGTGAAACTATAAGAACAAATCTTATTCCGGTCTTCAACTTACCAATAAATAGGTTGAACTGGGAGGTGTTGCCACCAGGAAATTATCCTTTCGAAATTTTAAATGATCGAATAAGGCAATTAACAGAGACACTTTCAACAAGTAGACGAAGATTGATAGAAAGAAGACTTGTAACTATACGGTCACATAATCCCAATTTTGTTGCAATAGGAGAATCTGGATTTAGAGGTTATATTATATTTGGTTATCCAAATAAAAAATTCTTTTTATTAGAGAGTTTATACTTTGGAAATGCAACATATGTTTTTGGTCATAACTGGCGTGAATTATCACAGATGACAAAAGCGGAAATTATTCATCAAAACCTTCAACAAGAAAGATTAATTCATAATCTAAATTGGACAGATCAAATTAATAGTTTGTTTTAAACTTATTAGAGGGGATTCATATTTTAAAATCCCCTCTATACCCTATCTTCCGCAGAAACTTAGTCACCCAATCATGAAACGAAATATTAAATGCAATTCCATTCACTAAATAAAGTCCGGCAACTAAAATAATTCCTTGCCAGTAAATTAATCCAAGTGCAACCGGAATTGAGCTTAACTGCAGAACTAAGGCTGCACTTTTGCAAAAGTGAAATCCATCCTTCATAAAGGAAAGGGGAACTTTCATAACCCATTGCCAGAAAGGATTTTCATACTTCCACAAATTTTTATTCCACCAATCGCCGGAGATCCAAGTCTTTGCGTACTTCATTAAAATTGTTTCTTGCTCTCCGGTTAAAAGTCCGGACACAAACCAAAGTATCGCTATCACTAAAATTTTTATTTCCATTTTTCCTCTTTAGCTTGTTTGTGGTGAAGTATTAAATACTCCGTTTAAGTAAGAAGCAATTACAGAACCGGCGCTTCCATTCTCTTTGAAATAAATATTCCCTTTCAACATTACTTTGTCTTCCACTTCATCAATTTCAAAAAGTTTGTTTATAATATTTGCTGCCGCAATTAAATCACTTGGAATGCTGGAATTAATCTGAATTTCATCATTCCCATTTCCACTTTCATTTAGTAACTGCAAAGAGACATTACTCCCGGCAACCAATGATCTTAAGGCTATATCTTGACTTGCTTTTTCAAAGAATAATCCTAATCCGGTTCCGGCTTTGCTGATAGTTTCTATTTTTGAATTCAAAGCAGTCTGAGTAGCCGAGCTAATAGGTTTATTCAAATCCGATGTATTATCAACGCTGCTTAATCCGACATCACCTTTGCCAAGAGTAACGTAGCCCGTTTTTCCAGCGACCGAATAAACTGAATTTACTTCTGCACCATTTGCTATTCCGGAAAGTTTTGTTTTTTCTGTGGTTGTATAATCATTAGTTGATAAGCCTTTCCCGGTGATTTTGTCAACCTTTGTTCCTAAAGCTGTTGCTACAGCTGAGCTAATAGGTTTGTTGGCATCACTCGTATTATCCACATCCGATAAACCAACTTCTTCTTTAGTATGTGAATGAGCCGGGAGTATAAACGAAATCTCAATTTCATTATTTCCCTCGCCACCTTCATTCAATAAAGAAATTGATGCATTTGTTCCGGCAACCAAACTTCTAAACTGCAAGGTATTATTGCTTTCTGAATAATATAATCCAACTCCGCTCCCAACATTTTCGGCAGATTCTATTTTAGAATCAAGAACTGTTTGTGCCGCTGTGGAAATCGGTTTAGCTAAGTCGCTAGTATTGTCAACACTTCCAAGCCCAACTTCCGCCTTGCTGTGAGTGTGCGAAGGCATACTTGCACTAATTTCTATTTCCGTATTACCTTCAGCCAAAGGATTCAAATATTGCAAGCTAATATTGCTTCCGGCTTTCAAACTTCTAAATGATAAATCGGAATTTGATTTTCCATAAAAAACATTTAATCCCGATCCTAAATTATTCGCATCTTCTATTTTTGTGTCTAGTGCTGTTTGTGCTAAAGAAGAAATCGGCTTATCGTTATCCGACGTATTATCTACAGAACCTAATCCAATATCTGCTTTTGTGTGAGAGTGATTAATGTTAGATTTTTCATCCAATGCGCTTTGAGTAGCCACAGAAATCGGTTTATCAATATCCGCCGTATTGTTTACGTTTCCCAAACCTAGAGTTGATTTACTTACATTTGAACTTATCTGAATTTCTGTATTCCCTTCCCCGAGTTCGTTAAGGTATTCAAGAGAAATATTATTACCAGCCTTTAATGATCTTAGTTCAATTTCAGTATTTGTCTTTGCATTAAATATTCCTAAACCGGTTCCAATATTACTAACATCAGATATTTTTGCATCAAGCGCTGTTTGAGTCGATGTACTTATTGGCTTGTTTAAATCAGAAGTGTTATCAACATTTCCTAAACCAATTTCCTCAGCTGTATGAGTATGTCCCAAATCTGATTTCCCGGCAACTGCATTGGTTATTGCTGTGCTTTGCGCTGTTGAAACTGGTTTATTCAAATCGCTTGTATTATCAACATTCTCAATTCCCAATGTTGATTTGGAAACATTGCAGCTTATTTCAATTTCGTTATTGCCTTCTCCGTTTTCATTAATATTTGCAATTCCAATATTCGTTCCGGCTAATAAACTTTTAAATGAAAGATTTCCGTTACTATCTTTATTGGAAAATAAAGTAACACCATTTCCTAAATTAGAACCGTTATTTACTTTTTCGTCTAAAGCTGTTTGTACTGAGTTTGATATAGGCTTATTGATGTCAGAAGTATTATCAACATTTGACAAACCAACATCTGCTTTATCAACCGTAACTGATATTTCAATTTCATCATTCCCATTGGCAGATTCGTTTAATAATGTCAATGCAACATTATTTCCGGCAACCAAAGAACGCAATGCTACATCTTGATTTGTTTTATTAAAAAATAAACTTATACCATTGCCAGCGGTACTTATTGTCTCTAACTTTGAAGCAAGTGCATTTGAAACAGCCGTGCTTATTGGTTTATCCATATCAGAGGAATTATCAACCGAACTCAAACCAACATCATCTTTTACTAATATTACATTTCCGGTTTTTCCGGCAACCGAAAAAACTCTGTTCACTTGCGCACCGGATTGAATTCCGCTTAATTTTGTTTTTTCCAGCAAAGTATAATCTTCCGAAGAAAGACCTTTCCCGGTTATCTTATCAACTTTTGTATCGAGAGCAGTTTGTGTTAAAGATGATATTGGTTTTTCTAAATCGGAAGTGTTATCAATATTTTCTATTCCTAGACTGGCTTTTGAAACTGTTGATGTAATTCCAATCTCAGTATTTCCTTCACCCCCTTCGTTCAAATTTTCAATTGAAATTCCTTGTCCTGCTTTTAAACTTTTAAATTGTAATTCAGTCCCAACTTTTGATGAGAAAACTGTAACTCCCGCTCCCAGATTTGCCCCTGTGCTTACTTCCGGTATATCCGGAATAATTGCACTGATTTTTATTTCTGTGTTTCCTTCCGCATCTGGATTATGATTTTCAACAGTAATATTATCGCCAGCAACAAATGACTTAAACTGCAATGTCTTGTCATTTTTTCCATAGTAAGGAAAAATTCCACTTCCTAAATTTTGAGCGCTTTCAATTTTATTGTTTAATGCTAACTGAGCGGCTGTGCTTATTGGTTTATCTTCATCACTAGTGTTGTCAATATTAGCTATGCCCAATGTTTCTTTTGATACTGTAGAATTAATTTCAATTTCTGTATTCCCTTCAGCTGAGGGATTTAAGTATTGAAGACTAATATTATTCCCGGCTTTTAAAGACCGAAAATCTAAATCATTATTTGTCTTTCCATAATAAACACCAAAACCGGAACCTAAATTATTTCCATTCTCAATTTTCTGATTAAGCGCCGTTTGTGCTGCAGTTGATATTGGTTTGTTGAGATCGCTCGTATTATTTACGTTCTCCAAGCCGAGACTTGTTTTTGTTACTGTGGAATTTATTTGTATTTCGGTATTGCCAACACCCGCTTCATTTAAATTTTCTATCGAGATATTGTTTCCGGCAACCAATGTTTTAAATTGTAAATCTTCATTTACTTTTGCGGAAAAAACACTGACTCCGGCACCTAAATTTGAAGCTGTATTAATTTCTCCGGGAGTTGGAATATTTGCAGAGATTTCAATTTCTGTGTTACCTTCGCCTCCTTCGTTTAATAGCTGCAGAGAAATATTGCTTCCGGCAACCAGACTTTTGAATTCTAAATTTTGATCAATATTATTATGGTAAACTCCAATTCCGGTTCCAACATTGCTGGCTGTATTTATTCCCCCGGCTTCCGGTGATGCCGGAATTATTGCAGATATTTCTATTTCAGTATTTCCCTCTGCGTTTGGATTTAGCAATTGCATTGAAATATTGCTTCCGGGTTTTAGACTTCTGAAATTCATTTCATCAGAAGTTTTTCCGTAGAAAACTCCGTAACCGCTTCCTAAATTACTTCCGTCTGATATTTTTCCACTCAAAGCCGATTGAACCGCTGTAGATATTGGCTTATCTGCATCGCTCGTATTGTCTGCGTTCCCAAGTCCAATATCACTTTTAGTGTGAGTATGGCTAATATCAGATTTTGATGTTAAAGCTGTTTGAACTGCATTGCTGATAGGTTTATTTGCGTCACTTGTATTATCTACATTTGAAAGTCCAACATCAGTTTTATCAATAGAAGCGGAAATTTCTATTTCGTTGTTTCCTTCACCGCTTTCATTTAAGTATTGTAAAGAAATATTATTTCCCGCGACCAAAGGTCTGAACTGGAGATTTAGCCCGGACTTTCTGGCAAATACCGCCAGTCCATTAGCAGATAAATTTTCACCGGAATTAATTTCACCAGCCATAATAATGTCCCCTTCGCCTAATACTGATTCTCCATTAACAGTTTTTATATTTGTTCCGCTTATTAATAAATCTTGTTTTTTATTCAGATCAATTTGATTAATTCCTATTTCATGAAATTTTATATCACTTGTTCCAACAACTAATTCATCAGAAATGCCAAACCACTTATTCAAATTTGTATTTCCGCTAGAAACCCTTACCATTGCTCCGGAGTTTAAATCTCCATTTATTAAATCGTTTGTCCTAACCCAATCAGTTAATGAAACTTCATAAATGCCATTCTCCCGGCTGTCCACTTGGTCCTTAACTAAAACTCTGTCTCCTTCATTTAACTCAACTGAATCAACTGTCTGTAAGCCGGAAAGGCTAATTGAGCTAGTTGTCGAAACCATCACACTTTTAGCAATTGCATATTTTTCAGTTTCTTCTACAAAAGGAATATCATTGAATGAAGTTGTTAATTCTCCAGCATAACTTTTTGCAGACATTGGAATTGCATCAATTGAAATTTCATTTTCGATGTAATCAACTTTTTGACTGAATGCATGATAATTCAAACCATATACATTTATCAACTGCCCCACAAAAAATTGATTAACTCCTTTAATTCTTATTTCATCCGTTCTTTTTCTCAATCCGCTAAAGAAGAATTCACTCCAATACTTTGGTAAAAATTCTTTTTGCAGTGATTTCCCTATTGTTTCATTTGACCTCATGCAGTAATTCGTTACTGTAAATTCACCAGATGTAAGTTTCCTTCTATATATATCACCGAAGATGTTTTTCTTCATTGTTTCAAAATCAAATACTTTTTTATCACTTCTTTGAATTACTGCCCAATTGTAAGCACCATTCATTTGGTTTAATTCAAGCCTTTCTATTGTCGGTCTGTCAATCTTATATTTAACTTCCAACAATTCAGTTTCTTCAATATAAAAAGGCGTGTTAATTGAATTAAGCTCAACAAAAATCGCTTTGTTTGAAGATACCATTCCCGATATTGCTCCGAACTCAAAGGAAAGACCTTTTAAAATATCCATAAAAGTTTCTTGCTCTCCGGGAGAAAGTCCTAAGCCGTTGCCAAAATTCCATGCTGGATTTTCACCATATCGACCAAATAAAAAATAATTTAGCACATAAAGCGAACTTAGCGGAGTTGTACAAGTATTTTCAGTTGCTCCAAATCTCCAAGAATGTGGTTTGAAATCAACTATTACATCCTTATCAACTATCTTAAATATTCTTGAAATAATATCATGAACTTTATTGTGATAAAGTGTTCTGTCTTCTGTGAGCAATGGATTTACATTTTCTACATTTAATCCCAAATCAGCAATTCCACTGGGGAAAGTTCCATCCTCATTCCAAATCTTTTTTTCTTTTAATTTGAAAGTCTGCGGTTTATACTCGATAGATATTTCCTTTTCCTTTTTATCATACTCGGCAGATTCATCATCTAAATAGCCTTCAAATATTACTTCGTTTCCTCTCTTAAATAAAATTGTAGTATTTCTGTAATCAATTTCTTTGCTGAATATTGAATCAACCAAAATGTCATTTTCAGAATTATCAACTAATTTAATTCTCATTGAACCAAGGAGAGTAACAAGTTCATCAATATCATAATCATATATAATCGAAAGTTCATTCATAATTCTGATACCCGATTCAACACAATAAATTGTATCAGTAAGAGAAGGAGTTAATTTTGCACCCAAAGCAAAAAACATTTCAATGCTGTAGTTGCCGCTTTCAAGTTCAATATTGTCATAAATAAATTTTCTGTTATTCATTATCTATATTTTCCTTCTTTTCTTTCAATAAGTTTGAGAACTCCACGCATATCATAACCGCTTTGCTTTAGTTCAACCGGATTCATTGTCAAATTAACATTAACGTTACTTGTTGAACTTGCCAATGAGCTTATAATTTGTGAGCTTCTTCCAACTAAACCCCCGTTTGCAAAGCCTTGAATTATTGGTCTAACATGAGTTTTATCAAAGTTGTTTATTGCTTCCAACATTGGATAAAAGGCTTTTGTAGCTTTTGCTTTAACAACAAATTCACCTTTGCTTAAACGTGCCGGAATTGAATCACTTGTTTCAGTACCAGGACCGTCAATCAAACCCCCTTCAGCTTTACTGCCAATGTTTAAGAAACCGCCAAGAAATCCACCAACTCCGCCAGTCACCAAATTGAATAAACCCAAAGCCGATTGTTGTGCCAATAATCCGGCAAGTGCAGAAGCAACACTTGAAAGCAAATTTGTAAATAAATTGTCTGCTTCACCAAAAACTTTTCTGAATGCTTTCCCGATATAACTTTGAATTGATTGCCCGATTGATTGAATAGCCGTGTTTTGCGCAGTTGCCCAAGCTGTATCTTCAAATGGTTTCCAAGGATCTTTGATGTCAGTATTTTCACCAACTTTTACCGGAACAAGCTCAACCGGAACTTCTATAACTTTTTCACCAACTAAATCGGCTTTTGGCAAATCAACAGAATTGGAAATTCTAGTTATAAGTTGTTTATTTGTTATTTCATTTGTTGTTGTAGAATTTGATTCATTCCGATATTTCTTTTCTACTGTTTCAAGCTCTTCAATTTTTGCAGAAATTTCATCTCTTCTGGTTTGAGTGCCAGCAGTTTCCAATTCTCTATTTAAAAGCCTAATAGCTTCTTTAATTTGGTTAATAGAATTAAGATTGAATTTACCTTCCCAAATTAACCTAAGTTGGTCTTTCGTTTTTTGAGCAATTCCTGATAAATTATCAAGCCTTTTTTGAACGTCGCCAATCTGCTGAGTATATTCATCATATCTGTTTTTATCGGTTACTTTTGTTTCTGTTACTTCATAATAAGTATCGCCTATTAGTTTTGTCTTCGTAGTGGTTTTTGTTAATAACTTTCTTTCATCTTCTAAACTGCCTTTTTCAACTTCTAATTCTAATTTCTTTTTATTTAGTTGCACTGTACTTAAATTTTCATACTCATTCGCTAAATTCTTTACTTCCTCAGCATTCTCTTTTACTTCTTTCTTTTGCTTTTCCCACAAAAAAGCCAGAGTATTCATTAAAAACATCAGACCGTTTATTGCAATCATTACTCCGCCAGGCCCCTTTATTGAAGCAACTAAAACATCTTTCATTGTTTCGCCGGTATCTTTAATCTTATTTTTCACATAGCCAAAACCTTGCGCAATCATTGGAATATTATTTCCGATACTCATCATACCCATACGAAAATTAACTAAGAACATATCAGCATCACCAATAGCCCAGCCCAACTGCCCCATAGTCTGACTCATAGCCTGAACGCCTGAACTTGTTCCTTGCATCGTATTTGTTAATGCTCCGCTTCCGGCTCGCACATTTCCGTATGCGTTTGTCATTGTTTCAATAGCCTGGTTATGTTTTGCGTATTCGGCAGAGTTTAAGTTCAATGCTGTTTTTTCTTGCTTCAATGCATTTATAACATCAGAAATCTGATTTTCTGAAAGTCCATTCATGCGAATAAAATCAGCAACAGATTCAGTAAAATTTTCTGAAGAACCGGAAGCTTCTAAAAGCTCACTCTTAAATTGAACTAAAATATTATTGAACTGTGATGTAGTTCCGGTGGCTTTTATCGTTTCACTTTGATATTTGGCGTGGCTGTTAATTAATTTCTGAATTTTCTCATCAGCAATCTGTAGCGTTCCGGTAACTTCTTTTCCGTCAACATTTAGTTTTATGTTTATTTCCCGGGTTAGTTTGTCGCTCATAAATTCACCAATAATTTATTCAGATTTTCAATTCGTTTGTGGTATAGAAAAAAATATGCGGTTTTAAGTTTTGTCTGCTTTACTTGTTCAATCTTGGAGAGATCACCATTGCTCAAAGCAAATATTAAATCGGTCTGATAATCTTTCCAGTCACTTTCATAAATTCTTAATTCACTTTGCTTCTCTTTATGAATTCTTTCTTCGGCTTCATTTTCTGCTGAATGGAGTTCTGAAGATAGTCCGGCATACCATAAAAAAAATTTACACGCTCAACTATAAAATCAGTTATTATTTCTAAAAGAACTTTGTAACTGACTTTCTTAAAATTAACTTTTCCCTTTTCACCCAATAAAATCAATGGGAGAATCTTTTCTGGCGATACGTTTAATGAAATTTCGTTATCATCCGGTGCATGAAATCCCAACATTGCATTTATTTGAGATTCTTGTTCAATTGTTAATTCATCATAACTCACCAGCGAAAATTCTTTTCCGTCAACTAAATATTTTTTCATTTTCTATATCTCATAACTGTTTAGTGATAAATAATTTTCCGGATTCTTCATTAAAGTCTTGTGAACAAACGGCATATATTTATCTGGAAAATCTTTTAATAACCTATTCTCTAATCTTTTTTCTATTAATGGATTCACTTTTGCACCTAAGATGTGCAGATAATTTAATTCTTCAATTCTTTCTTTACTCTCTGCAACTTCATAAATACTAGGTTTTATATCGTAACACATTGCAGATAAAATATGTTGTTCAAAAGCAATTGGGAAAACAAGTTTTTCTTCTTGTCCTAACTGATTCAACATCTCAATTGTGGGGAATTGTGCTAATCTTTTTGCTTCTTTCACATACTTTTTAATGAACTCTAAATCATTTCCGCCAAAGACTCCGCAGTTATAACCATAAGCTACATTGTTATAATAAAACTCACTTTCAAAGCCCCAATCTTTAACTGCTTTTCTAATGTTTGAATAATAAACGTGATTTATTATCCAAAAGAATTCTTTGTGCTGAACAATTAAACCCGCATTTAAGAATTCTTCGCTAGGCGGATTAAAAATAAATGCATCATAATCAATGTGAACAAAAGGTTCGTTTTGCATTTCGTAAGCAACTATTTTTCCATAAGCCCACATTTCCGGTAAAATATTTTCCGGAATGTTATCTAGTTCAAGTGAGATGTCATCGAAAGGTAAATCCAAATCAACAAGTGCTTTATATCCCTCTGTATCTGTAACCAACTTTACTTTATCAAAATGTTTTTTTGCTGTATAAACGGAAAGCATCCAACAGACATTAAACATCCGTTGAGATACTTTCCCATGAATCTTTTTCCCATTTGCTAAATATGGTTTCGACCAAAAAGAATAAACTGCATTCATTTTTAGATATACCCAACAATACCGCTACTTGAACCAGTAGAACCAATAGGAACCGGATCTGGCGAATCTGCCGGAGATGCTGTTCCACTTTCCCAAGGTTCAACCAACGCTCCCCAAGGATTGCCGTCAATAACATCTCTAAGCTTTTCGACACGTCTTGAAGCGGATAGTTTAATTCTTGCATCAGCATTATTATTGAATGTGGCGTCAACCGCTAAATTCATATAAATATTTTTTAGGTAAGTCTGAATTCCGTCAAGATTTACTGTACAAAGTTCATTATTAAATTTCTCGAACTCGTACATTGAGTAAAATTGAAGTGATGCAATTTCAAGACTCAAATTCCAGCCTAAGCTGTATTTAGAACCGTCAATAATATTTTTGAGAATGGGATCAATTTTAATAGTTACTTGTCCTTCCTCAATAAATCCGGCATTTTTCCAGCCATTATAAGTTATGTTGCCGGAGGTCAAATTTTCATTCGTTTGAATAAGAATATTCTTCACAACTCCGGTTAAAACTCTGCCTTGGTCTTTTCTAAGATTAATTACTTTAAGAGCCATTTTTTATACTCTCCAAAATTTTTATGATTTTATTTTTATTTAAATAAAAGAAGGCACTCAAAACCGAGTGCCGTTAAATTTTTAAGTTAAGATTGCAATATCACCAGTCTGAATTACACCGCCGGAATCTTTGTATTTCACTTTTAAAGTTTCGGTTGTTTCATCCATGTAGAAAACATATTCAGTATTTCCGAGTGAACTATCTGCTGGCACAGTCGTAGAGATTTTTGGTATAAAGTTGTTTCCAACAAACTTCATTTTGTTTGATGCCATTAAACTCTTTTCTTCTCCTGTTGCCCAATCTTTGATGTATCTTTCATTTGTTGCATTATCTACAAGAGTAATTTTAGTAGAATCATATTCTACTTTACCTGATATATTAGCATTTTGTAATCTAATAATCAGTGGTTCTAGTGTTGGTTGTTCACCTTGAAGATTTGTCAATGTAGTTGTTTTGAATTTTGAAGTAACTACACTACCATCCCAAACAGCTAATAAATGTGTTACCCCTTCAAATACGAAAGGCGTATCCCATTCATTATTAGTAATTTTTGTTCTTAAATAATCTAAGCCATATTCACCAACAAGTAGACTTTTTACACCATTTGCAACTATTGGAGCGTTCCAACCCAATTGCGGACTATTATAACCTGATGCTTTTCCAGTTCCACCCACAACATGAAGGGCTTTTATAGTAGCTGATTCAGAACCATCTAAATGAATACCCTGATTAGCATCTTTTAAGAAAATCTTTATACCGCACACATCTATATTTAAACTTGTATTCCTCATATGAAGTACTGCATTTGTATTCAATGCTTCCGGCTCGATAATAAATTTATCGTATAAAAAATATCCAATATCATTAAAAGTTTTTCCACCTGTCCAGTCCGCTGCTTCAAAATCAACTTTAACATCTTTTGCGTTCCATGAACCTGTAAGAACTGATTTTTCTGTCCCTACTCCTTTTATGTGAACTGGTTCGTCACTTCTTATTGTAACGGAATCTGGATTCCATAAACCACCAACTTCTTCCTCTAAATTCAAAAATGTGCCTATTGCCATAAAGCATAATTTAGGACAATTTTGAAATCTTGATACTTCTACGTTCTCATTATAGATGCCGGGATGAATAACTATTCTTGCCTCATATCCAAGTAAATTATCTGGTAATGTATCTAAAGCACTTTTTATTGTTTTCTTAGCCTTTCCCCAAGTCAGACCGTCATTCAAATCATCACCAAGTTCACCATCAACAAAAACTCTCCATATATTAGAACCCCAACCAGCAAAAACGAGATTTTTTGTATAAGGATCAGCCTGAACATAAACTTGGTCACCATATTGAATTTTAGTTTCATCAACTACATCAAATTTTGCAACTACACGAACCTTGTCAATCTGAACTAAAATATCATCCGGAGCAGAAAGAGCATCAAGAATTTCTACTAAAGCCAAATGTCTTAGATTCATATCGTTTGCCGGGTCACCGCCCCAAAGTGTAACTTTTGCTTCTACTGCATCCCAAATTGTGTTTTCGGCAGTATCATAAACCGGAAGACCGGAAACTGTATTAACCAATAACGAACCTATGATTAAGCCCGCATCAAGAAATTCATTATACTGCGCTTCATCTTTGAATTGAAGTTTACCGCCGATTGTTATTGCACTTTGTAAGTTTGCTTTTAACATATCGGTATAATCATAAAACTGTTGTACTTGCATTGTTACCTCTATTTTTTAGTTACTTTTTTATTTCGTATTAACTTTATTTAATTTTTCTCTTGAACGTCCAAATGCATAAATCCCGGCAACACCACCCCACGCAAGCCAAAACTCACTTGGCAGATCAATTGACGGAACTGTCATTCCTCTAAAAAAACTTAACCACGGAAGCAGGACATGATTTATTAAAAGAATTATTAATCCGGCATATAAAACCGTTGGTCTTGCTCTTTTTGTGTATAGATCATCTTGCTGAAGCTCTGCAACCATAATTTCTTTTTGGCTCTCAACAACTTTACTTTCGTACTCTAAAACTTTTGCTTTGTAGCTGTTTTCAATTACTAGCAATTTGTTTCTTAGCTTGGCTTTTTCTTCATCCGAAGTTGAAAGATTATCAATCAAATCCGTTACAGGCTTTATTGCATTTCCTAAAAAATCAAATACACTCATTTCCAAAACCTTTATAACTTTATAAACTTGTTACTTTTTAAATTCTATTCTGCTAAACCAGCCAATGTATTTTTCATAAACCGGATTATTCAGCATCAACTCAGTATAAAACGCACCTTGCAGAATATTCAGAACATTATAAACCAGCTTTTCGGAATTCTTTTGTAAGCAAGTTCTCAAAGTTCCCATTGTTTGCGGACCAACCTTTCCGTCAACTTTCAAATCGGGATAAAGTTTTTGATTTCTGTTTAGTAGATTGAGAGCAGTCTGTAAAATTATTGTAGCTCTCATTATTCCGGTGTTTACACTTATCTCAAAAATTTCTTCTGCAATTTCATAAGGAAGATTATCGGCAAGAAAAACATCCCAAAATTTCACTTTGTAGAACTCTTTCACTTCGTTCTGTAAAATTTCATTGTTATCTAAATACTTTTGGAAGTCCTTTCCATAGTGTTCTTTAAGAGTATCAATAATTTGCCAGCCTAACCAATAAGGATGAAAATTTCTTGCAATTCCTTTGTAAGTCTCTCCCCCTTTATCATCGGAATCATTTACATATACACCTTCAAACCGGACTAACTTGTTATATGCTTTTTCAAAATTTGTCATTATAATTTTTCTCTTATTGATTCAATTGCTTTTTTAAGTTCTTTAATTTCTTCACCATGAATAAGACAGTTTTCTTTCCGTTGATAATTCAACTCAGTATTAAACTGTAATTTTCCCAATGCCTCACGGCTGTCGTGTCTGCTTTTGGTTATTTCTGCAATAATATTTTTCTCAACATCATTCAAACTCTTGTTGAGCTTTTCAAATCTGCTTAAATAATTATTTTCAATGTTATCCATACGAGCATCATTTTTATCAAACCGTTTTTCATTTTTTGCAAATCTATCTTCACTATCTTTTACCGATTTTTTATAGATGTAAGTAATTACCGAAGTCAGTAATCCAAACAGTCCGCTTAAAATTCCAAAGAGTATTTCAATAGCTTCCATTATTCTGCTTTACTTTATTTTGTTAATAAGAATTTGTGTAAACATCATATTCAACAGCAACTCCGCAGCATTTTATTGAACCAATCATTAATTCGCTTTCGCTCTCACTTACCGGATCAAGGTTAAAACGAATACTTTCAAATTCTGAAATATCATTTGTTACATACTGAACCAGCGTTTCAACTTGAATTTTTGCTTCTTTAAAATCTTTGTGTTTTGGTATTGCAACCAAAGCAGTTACAAATAATTTGTGTTTCTTCTTCAAAACTTTACTGCCGGATTTTTTGACATAATCCGTAGAATCAACTTCCACCAACAGCATCGGGAAATTTTTGAATTCCTTGTACTTATCATATTCAACATGATATTTTCTTTCTTCTAAAAACTCGCCAAGTTCAATAACCGCTTGGAAAGGAATCATAATTCACCAGCCATTTTTAATATTGTCGGTTCGGCTTGTGCAAGAGCAATCTCAAAAAATTTCTTTCCTTTAGTTCCTTTGCGTGCAATGCTTCTGGCAATTAGATAAGCCATACTTCTTACTTCGCTTGAATATTTTTTCTCTGATAAGCCGGACTTAGTTTTTACTTGCTGCCTCTTTGTTGCAATTGCTCTTTTACTCTTGATATAAAATTGCTGACCAATTCCTTTATTCTTAACCCAGCGCATTATCGGCTCAACCGGCGGAAAGTGAGGTTTGGTTCCTTCATGAACAAATACTGCATAATTCACATTTCCAAAAACTTTTATCAGATAAGAAATAACTGCGCTTGTGCTTCGGTTTATAGTTTCGCTCGATATTGATTTTCTTAAACTTCCCTCAGACCGAATATCACGTTCATCAATAACATCAACAGTTTCAGCCTCTAATTTTAGAGCAATATTTTCAGCAAGTTTTTCAATCTGGCTTTCAATTATTTTTCTAAAATCATCTTCAAGGCTTCTCATATTGCACCCCATTTAATATCATCACTTTGAGGATTTTCACTTTGAGGCAAAAATGGCTGAATCAATTTCATTGCTCTGTCTCTAAACATTTCGGCTAACTGGCTTGCTTCATTCCAAGAAATCATTTCCGATCGGCTTTCATCCCAGCCTTTACTTCTCACAATTCCGGTTCCTTGCGTTTCAATATTCATTACCGGAATTGAATAATAAAGAGTAAGCAATGCCTCAGCTTTTGAAAGAACTTTCCTATCAGAATCATCTAAACTTTTTTCTTCATAGCTGGAATAAGAGTCATTTCCCAACAAACTTTTTACTTCGATAGAAGCAGAATCAATATGAGTATCAATCTTTGATTGCTCTATCATTTCTGCGCTTGGAAGATTTCCCTCTTTCCTAACTTCTATATGATCAGTTAAAGGCAAGGTTATTTCTCCTTGCCCTTATTTGGTTCTGAATCAACTTTAATTTTAATTGCTTCTTTTACTTTCACAAACTTCGATTGAAGTTTTTTTGGTAACTTCTCAAATTCTTTGTCTGATATTGGCTGATTTTTGTAAACTATTTTATCGCCATACCCGACATTTGCAGTTGCTTTATAAAACATTTTATCCTCTTCACTATTCTTTAGAACTTTATAAACTTGATAACTTTACAAACTGCTTACTCTTGACCTATTACTATTTGATCACTAACCGCATAATCTGAATCGGTTTTTGAAGTAACTGTATATTCAATTACTCTTTTTCTTTCTTGAATTTGACGACCGATTCTCATTTGTCTGCCTATACCTACAGCCAGATTTTTGATATGAGTAAACATGATTGAACTGTCAGGCATATATGGAAGTGGATAGACATCAACACCATTAAACTGAACTGATCTGCTTTCAATAATCAAGGAATCGCCTAGTGCAGTTGCGCGTTCTCCTAATTGTGAACGATATTCAAATTCAACATTTGGAGAAACAAGGAAAATGAGACTTTCTAAATTTCTCTTCCATTTGTTTGGCATTAGTTTAAACATCGATTTGAAAACTGCTTTGTAATCAGTTGTATTAGGAATTGTGAACTGATGAACTGCTGCATCATTCAAAGCTGTTTTTATCCAGCCGTCATTCTGTCTTAAGAATTTATGATCATTAAGACTTAATCCGGTTACATCATCAAGTCCGTCTGTATCAACATCATTAATTGTTGCGGCTAAAGATTCATCACCATTTATGGCTAAATCTAAAAGATCATTTCCAAAGGCTTTTGCAAAACCTCTCTGAATCTTTCCTTCAGCATTTGAGCCTTCAATATTTTCTTCAAGGAAAGAGAATGTAATATCAAACGGCAATACAGTTTCTTTATATCTTAAAGTTCTTGGTGTGATATTAACTCCAAAAACTTCATCGGGAGTAACACCTTCAACTCCGGCTCTTAACATTCTGGCATTTAGATCGAGTGTGTTCAATTGATATTCAGAAGAAGTCATTTGAACAGTTTGAATTTTCTGTAAGAACTCATTTTGAGAAACAACTAAATCAATCAACTCTTTTGACTGTTCAACTGATAACTGTCCCCCGGTTGCGGTTGAAATTGCTGCTTTTTTTATAAGCTCTTGAATTTGTGCATTAGTTAATTGTGGCATTTTTTATTTCTCCAAATAAATTTTAAAATCTTTTTCTTTCCGTCATTGCGAGGAGCGGAGCGATGTGGCAATCTTCACTTCTCACTTCTCACTTTTCACGTTAAATAAATATTGATGATTTATTAACCGGTTCTTGACCGCCATTAGAGCCTTCATCACCTTGATTGCTTCCGGGTGTAGCTTTAGCAATGGTTTCAATCTTTTCACTATTTTCCTTTGAAGATTTTTCAAGAGCTTCTATTTTATCATTCAAAGGTTTTACAGCTTCTTCAACTGCTGTTTTTACGATAGCCTGAACTTCTTCAGCTTTCATATCTTCTTCCTCATTTTTATTAATATTTTCTAAATTGAAATTTTCTACTGCTGTTTTGAACTGTTCTATATCTCTAAGAATTGCAGATTTTTTATCAGTAATTGATTCATCACCAATTGTTTTGTCGATGCTGTCCTGTAATGCCCAAGACATACTTCTTAATACTCTAAATTCATGTTCAGAATTGAAATCTTTGTTGATTGGTGTTGAGTTAATTGCTTTCTTTACTACATTAAAAATTTTATCTAACAAACTTTTTTCATCGGATTTTTTCACTTCTTCCTTAACCGCAAAGCCCCCCATTGAAAGACCTTTTATTTCACCTTTCTTTATTTCTTCCCATGTGTCGTCATTTTCAATCTGAATACCGACAGCCCAAGAACCAGTTGGATCATCCGGGAAAACTGAATCAGCTTCTTTAGTAATCCAGCACTCGGCAACAAAACCGTGCCCAATTTCTTCATCGTGCTGCTTATCAATTTTTCCGGTGCGACCTTCTTTCATAAAATTATCGCAAGCCTTTTTTATTTCATCGGCAGATGTAAATTCTTCATCGGTATCACTTTCGTTTGGAGAGTAAACAATTCCGTAAACACGTTTTTGTTCTTTATCGATTTTATGAATCTGAATTGTCTTTTCGATTGTTGGTTCTTTAGTCTCACCGGACTTATAAATAATCTCTTTTTTATTAGCACCGGATTTAACTAAACTGATAAAGTGAATGTCAATGTTGGTAAGCTTCTTTGGCATGATCAAAAACCTTTTCTTTTTTTGATCGCAAAGTCTTTATTAGGATTCTTAAAAAAAACCTAATATTTTTAAGGTATTATAGATAAACTCAATGCAAAATAATTTTTTGCAAAAAATTATTGAGGATATAACATTGAATGATTTTATTAAAAAATTTAAAAAAAATTGGGGAATGTTCTTTTATTTATTGTTTGATCCAATAACTTTATTTCTATTAGGATGTATTGCACTCTTAATTTACTATCAAAATATAGACCCTAAAAGTAATTATTTAATATTTTTCTCTATTTTGATTTCTATTATTGCTGGATTACTTGGTTCAGTATTGCTATCTAGATGGTCAAAATATAATGAAGAGCAATTAATTAAAGCGAGAGGATACGGTGCAATTAGAAACCTTAGCTTACTTTTACAAGTAATAAAAAAAATCCAATTGAGAATTAATGATTACTTAGAGAATCTTAATAAAAATTCAGAAAATATTGAACTAACAAAGAATTCTTTTCATGAGGTATTTCATGAATGCACAATTTTGAATGAGATTGGTATAAGTTCAATTGAAAGTTGGAGAGACTTAATCCCTGAAGCAAATATAAAGTCTCAAATTGGAACTATCACATCCTTAGAAAAGGAAATTAGTAAGTTAAAGTCTGATAAAAGGTCATTGGAAACCGATTTAGAAAAATTAAAAGTAAAATCAAATGAAAACTCTGAAGATAAAAACACTATCGAAAATCTGAAAAAAGAAATTAAGGACAGAAATAATAAAATTGAAGTTCTTACTGAAAAATTAAATTCATCAATATCTAGAATAAATGAATCTGGAATAACTGGAGTTTCAGGGTCTGTAAGTATAGGTACAGGAACGGACCTCTCTCATTGGGGAGTTAACCTACCAAGCTTACTAAGTAGTAATGATAATTTTCATTGGACAACAAATATGAATATTTATGATAAATCAAATTGTCAAAAGTGCGGAAAACCCTTTAATCGAAATATTAATTCCAGCAGTAAAATATGTCCAGATTGTTATCATAGCGAAAGTGAATAGTTTTCGATCCTTATAAATACAACTAATCTCAAAGGAAATTTTGATTGAATAAAATAAAAATTGAAGAACTCAAAAGGAGTAATTCAAGTGATCTTGTTAAAATATTAAATTCGGATACGGAAATTAAGCTGTTAAAATTTACATTAGAAAATTTAGGAAAACTCCCTAGTAATTTTAACGGTGAATTATTTTTACCATTATGTAAACACAATAATGAAAAAATTAGGCTCCTTGCCATAAAAAATTTAGGCAAATTATCTGATCCCCAATACCTAAGTTTCCTTAGTAATATTTCAAAAGATGATTGTAGTACTATCGTAAGAAGAGAAGCTATTTCCTCTATTGGAAGAATGCGAACTAAAAGTGCAATACCTTTTTTATTAAAGAAGTTAAAAGATACAGACCCTAAAATTGTTTTGCAAGTAATAAGAGCCTTGTTAGTCTTTAAAGAAAACAATGAAATCATAAACGAATTAAAAAAACTCAAGAATCATCCTAATGAAATTATCCAAGACCTTATTCACAAAGAATTTTTTAGCGAGAAAAAAGTTGTTTTAGAAAAAAATCATGCAGATGTAACTGAAAAATTGAAAAATGTTGTTGTGCATGGAGATGTAACTGAAATCTTAAAATTCGTTGATGAAGAATCGATTCATTTAACTTTTACATCACCTCCTTATTATAATGCTAGAGATTATTCCATTTATCAAAGTTATTCTGACTATTTGAAATTTTTAGAGAATGTATTTAAGGAGGTTTATCGTATAACAAAAGAGGGCAGATTTTTTATTTTAAATACATCACCTGTAATTATACCAAGAATAAGTCGTCAACATTCAAGTAAAAGGTATTCAATTCCATTTGACATACATCCACTAATACTTTCTATGGGTTGGGAGTTCATTGACGATATAATTTGGGTAAAACCGGAAGCTAGCGTCAAAGATCGCAATTCAAGTTTTAGGCAACATAGAAAACCTTTAGCATATAAACCTAATGCTAGGACAGAATATTTGATGGTTTATAGGAAAAAAACAACTAAGCTCATTGACTGGAATATTAAACAATACGACAAGAATACTGTCAATGATAGTAAAGTATTAGGTAAAATAGATAAAACAAATATTTGGGAAATAGATCCAGTATTTGATAAGACTCACTCTGCTGTTTTTCCAAAAGATTTATGTGAAAGAGTTATAAGATATTATAGTTTTAAAGGCGATCTTGTTTATGATCCTTTTGGAGGTAGTGGTACTTTTGGAGAAGTTGCCTTATTAAATAATAGACATTTCTTTTTAACTGAAATTAATAAAAAATATTTTGAAAGGATTTCTCAAAGACTATCCTTTTCAAAAAATTGTAAATACTTTAATTATGAGGAATTTCAAAAATGGATACTGCAAGAAAAATAATTGTCAAAGAAGTAATTAAAAGACTTATAAAAGGACAAGATTATCGAATTGTGACACAAGCTGAAATTAACACAAAATTTTTAAGTTATAGTCTTAATTTCTTTAAAAAAGTCATTAACGCAAAAATGAATGGTGAAACTATTACTGAGGACTGGTATAAGACAAATTTAGTTATGAATGAGATGGAATCTCCAGTAGATAGAGCAATTTTTGCTGGAATAAATAAAAAAACAATTACAAATATGTTTAATTCTGGAAAAAAGGAAATTGTAATTGCAGCTTCTGAAGACAATTATGATACTTTAGTTAATTCAATTTCACAACTTATAGAAGAAAGTGAAGGTATCGATATTCAATTAAGTATTAAATTCAATGGTGTTAGTGTAGAACTAAATCTAAATGAAAGTTTAATAGTTATCACCTCACTTGCGGTTAAGAGAGCAGCCATTACTGGTGGATCATACAGTGCCATTGGCAAAAATGTCGAAGGACCATTAATGTTAACAATATGCAAACTTTTCAAAGTAGAACAAGCTAATTATTCTTTAAAGGTTGAAGGCGGTGGGCTAGCAAGTAGTGGGGATTTTGAAAGAGAAATTGACTTTTTCTTGGTTGAAAATGAAAATAACCATAAATGCGAAGTTAAATTAATGGGCAGAGGCAATCCAGAAGTAGCCGATGCTGTAATTGCCAGAGAAAGTAAAGTTTTTGTAGCCGATAAATTATCTGAGACAAACAAGGCTCAACTCAATAGCCTTCAAGTGCAATGGGTTGAATTAAGATGTGAGGATGGATATAAAAAATTCAAGTACATACTAGAGCATTTAAATATTCCATTTGAAGGAAATGGAGATTTTAATGAAGATGAATTAGATAATATATTAGACGAGATATTATAAAACCACCGTCCTAGTCCTGCACCTAGCATGATAAGGCGGAAGCCCAATTGAGGAAGGAATCTTATCCGGGTTCTTTTCCTCAAAAACTGATAATAACAAAATTCTTTTTTAATTCAATATTAATGATTTTTTAGAAATATTTTACTTAGATTTTTTTCCACTTTTCATTTTCTCCGCCGTATCTGCTTCCTTCCAAGGTTCAAGATTCGTAATAATTTCTTTTTGATTAATAGAGGATAACCTTGCTTCTTTCAAAGCTTCTTCTTCATTATCTGCTTCAATAATATATGAGCAATATCCGCTATAATAAATTTTCACTTCGTATTTATCTTTTTTCATAATTATTCAGCCTTTATTTTTTTGGTGTTACAAAATTTCTAAATGTATTAACAGTAAAAAACGAATTTCTATATTGTTTATCCAAAGCATTAAACGTCTATTTTGAGAACTAAAGTAAGGATTTTTATACAAATAGTATTTATATTTAAATTATTATTTTAATTTCGCAATAACATAAAAAGAATAAAAATGCTAAAAATGATAAGTCCCGTGGAAAAAGAAAAAAGAAATCAAATCTGCAACAAATGCGGAAGAAGTGTAAAATTTGGTTCCGGTTTATTTGTTAACCGTATTCTAGATTTCAATGATATTGAAACAAGAAAAGCAAATAACAATAAATTTCCCACCGGTGATTTCGTTTGTGTGCAATGTGATGAAAAGGAAAAACCCGAATAGCTTTATCTTAACTTGCAATAGTGCTGGACCACACGCACATTGTATGTTATAGCCGGGAAAAGTTTAGATTGAGAAAAAATATTTTTCATATTCTTTATTAAAAAGTTTTGATTTATAAAAAGCTCCTTAGTAATTCTAAGGATTTTTTATTAATCAATTTTGGTTTCTCTAATTGAAAATCAGCAATTCCTGGAATTTTTATTTCTTTCAATCTCATATTTTGAATTGCTTTTTCAATTTCATTCTCGTTCATCATATATGCTGTTCCATAAATCTCTTTTTTCTCAAATATATTGTTGTGTAATTTTAGTAACTGCAAATTCTCATTTGCATAACCAAACCCAAGGAAAAAGATTCTTTTTGCTTCTCTAATTAAATCAAATATTATTTCCTTTTCAATATTATCTCTTTCATGAAGAGTTTTAATATTTCCGGCTTTATATAGATTCCTGACAGTGGTTAGTTGAGGTGATCCGTAATAGAAAAACCCATTTTCTGATTGTAATTCTGGTAGCCGACCAAATACATGGTGAACTTCTATTTGATTAAATTCTTTTAGCGCTTCCTCATTAGATATTCCGAATTTATTAACCATGCTTTCTAAAAAAAAATGTTCAAGAGTTCTATCGTAATTGAATGTAACAAAATTAATTTTGTTTTGACCAAGTAATTTATAATCCTCTTTTTTTAATGCATTTTGATATACTCGATTGAATATATATGACAACCAATCATCATCTTTATCGTTAGAATTTTCCCTAAATTTGTCTCGGTGATTTTCTTCAGCATTCAAAATATTTAAAAAAATCGCAAGTTTGCCAAGATCTTTAAATTCCTCTCTTGTTGCTAAGAAATAATCAATCATAAAATCTGATGAATATTTAAATGCTTTTATAAAAGTCAATATACTTTGTTTTTGGTCTTCATAGATGTGACTGAAATATTTTCTAATCAGCATTTCAGTATCTTGAATTATTTTAAGTCTTAATGCTTTCCCAGTCGGATAACCATAAGGTACACTCGCACCAGCGCCAAGTATAAATAATGTTTGTTCTTTTATCATGGCAATATTAAATTTAATTAGATTAATAAAATATAAAGAAAAATGGGAAATAAGTTACAAGAAGTAATCAAAAAGTCAGTTGAATTGGCTGGCGAATATGGCGGAGCTATTACATCACTTTTCAATCCTGTTGTAGGTGTAGCGATACAATTATCTGCTAAAAGTGCTAGCTTAAGTCTGAATAATTTATTTACAAATGTTGGTGAAGAATTCAACAACAGAGTATTAACTAATTTAGAGCATAAAAGAGTTGGTTTAGTTTATACATTTGCAATTTTAGGTATTATCAAAAGATTAGAGAACGATGAAGTATTTAATGATTACTTCCGTCTATCTGAGAAGTCCACTAAAAAAGAAGCAATGGGACTATTGGAAGATCTTTTCATAAAGGTTAAGAACGATTATGATGATAAAAAAAGTGAATATTATGCTAAATTAATGGAGAATATTTGTTTTGAACCTAATTTGGAACCGGATGAAGCCCATTATCTTTTAAAATTATTTGAGAGTTTGTCTTTCAGGCAATTAACAATTCTTAAAATAGTTAGCCAACCAGATATATTCCCTTTGTTTGAGTCAAAAGAGGAGATAGATTCTACCGTTAAAAATGAAAATAATATTTTGAGTAATTCCTATCAGTTCAGAAAGATTGTTACTAATGTTCCCAAGACAGTGAAATTTTCAGAAACTAATGGAAAGAAAAAAGACATTGTAAATGAATTTAAAGAATTAATTTCGCTTGGATTATTAGAAGATGGAGTTATTGGTATAAGTCTATCAAACATTAAATTAACAGACTATGGTACAAAATTTTTAAATATTACTGGATTATTCTTGATTAAGAATTATGATGAGTATACAGTAAGAATATTTGAAAAAATTAGAGGCTATGAAATTTATTAACCACCGTCCTAGTCCTGCACCTAGCATGATAAGGCGGCAGTCCAACTGAGGAAGGAATCTTATCCGGGTTCTTTCCCTCAAATACTGAAACTTGTTTGTCTGTGTACCAAGGTGCAAGTTTCTTAATTCCTTTTACACTTTTGGCATTCATTAAATTATCGCGCTGTTTTACAAGTTTATTAACTTCAATAACCTTTCCGTTTAAGAATCTGCAAATAGCACTTGTCCGGTGATCAATAACAGCAACAATTTTTACTTCAGTAATTCCGGCTTTCTCGTATGCAGAAACTTTTCCAAACTCTCGGCTTCGTGTTACAACATGCTCGGCTAACATTTCCCAGTAATATCTTTTTCTATTAAATCCTTCGCCCAAAATTGATTCAAAATATTTTCCCGCATCAACACGCCCCATTCCTTGCTTCATAACTTCGACAGACATTTCATTCAAGAATTTATTAATCCAAGTATTGTAACTATCACCAATCCAAAACTGCTTTGCATCCTTTTGAGTAAGCCAGTAAAGAGCTTTCTTATCAACGGTATTAAACTCAAACTGAATACCAATATCGGCATGTCCTTTTGTGTAGCTTTCAAGAGAAATAGTTTCAAGGTCTTTTCGGAAAGACTCAAAAATAGATGAGCCTAATTTTGCTTCAAGCGTATTAACGGCAATCTCCATTTCCTCATCAGAAATATTATCTTTTCCTTGAATCAACATACTAATCGTTTCATTAATTGCCGCTTTCTGTTCCTTATCCCATTTCTTCAAAAGCAAATTAGAAAGGCGGTTAGCCATTGCATCCCACTTATCCCCTTTCAGAATAACGCCAAGAAGATCATCAACTTCATAAAGTAATTTTTTAGCTTCAATTTTATTCGGCGAGTTCAAGTTCCAGAGCCTTTTTAAGTTCGATAATTTGCTTAACAAGATTTCCAACATCTGCTGATTTTTCCGCTTTCATTTTTCTAGGTTGATAACCAAGTTCGGCACGAGCTTCTTCTGCATCAATAACACCGGAAACAATCATCTTTTGATAGTAATCTGCATCATCCTTTGGATCAGCAATATAAAAAGGATCGAATTTTATTTTGTAGTTCTCAATCTTCATTCCTTGCTTAAAAATATTATTTAGGAAATTTTCAACCCTCGCTTGAATCGGTGAAATAATAACCTCTTGAAATAATTTCATTTGAGCAGCAGTTTCAGTAGTATCACCAAGTTTATTACCGGAAGAAACCGCCACCAAACGAGGCGGAACGCCGTGTGAAGAAATTATATCATCTTTAGAATCGAGCTTAAGATTTCTGAAAAAACTATCCTTCGGCATTTGAGAAAGTTCTTTGATGTCAATCTTTATACTCTCACCTTCTCCGGTTTCAAGTACAATTCCCTTTCCGGCATTCTGAACTCCTTTGAATTCGGTATTCAAAAAGTTTTTGAGAGAAGCAAAAGCTTCATCAGTCAGTTTTCCATTTTCAACAATAACGGCAAAGTGAGGCATTCCATAATTTTGCAAGAAATAAAGATTATAACTTTCTCCGGCTCTCATTAAACTCATTGAAATCAAACTGGAGATATAATCCGGTACGCCGTAAATAGTATTTTTAGGAGAATAATTTGAAAGTCTGAAATAAAAATTACCCGGTTTCTCATTTATATAAGGCTGAGTAAAAGGATAAAACTTTACTTCCTTCAATCCAGATTTCTGGAATGCAATTCTTTTTAGAAATCTGTTTTTTATTTTCTTATTAGTATCAATTGCAAGTCTTGTATTGTAACTTTTTAAATGATAAAGCTCGCCAATTTCTCCCGCGTTATTCATTGCGCCTTCTAAATAAGCATCACCAAATATTTTCCAGTCGGTTAAAAAGTTAACCATAGTTTCAGTAAAACTGTGTCCGGTATAATCGGAATGAGAATTAATAAACTCATTCAGCTTTTTATATTCTTTGTCGTTCTCGTTTGCCTCTTTGCCGTCGTATCTTTCAATCTTGAATCCGACTCCGCATATTGCATGAGAAGTAATATTTATACAGCGAGCATTGTAAACATTCTCATCATAAAGATTTGAAAGCACATCATAATCATACAAAGGATTTTCCGATGTGTAAGTTGCGTCCGCAGTTTCCACTTGTTTAGATTCCTTTGCAATAGAACTTTTATCAGTAATCCCGTTTAACTGAATAACTCTTACTGAAACTTCATTTCGTTTTTCTTTTTCCATTTTCATAGTCCTTTATAAATCTATTTGCGTAGCCAAGCTTTTTGAACTTTATACTGTCCTTACCGTTACTTCCGCTTTTGGTTTTCTCGGAATCCTAACCCAATTCCAATAAACCGCTGCATCCCCTTTATTCGGACTTCTTCCCAATCTTTTTTTGATGTCCGGCTTTCCTTCAACAATTATTACTCGGTCGTTAATTTTCCAAGTCGGTGCGCAGAGATCAGAAATTAAATCCGTGTCATTTGGCAGACAGATTTCTCCGTTCTTTAAATCCTCTCTCATTTGCCAATACATTTGAGTCCGCAGATTATTAAAAGTGAATTCCGTTTCACGAATCTTTATTGGTTTTTCACCACCGATTAAATTTTGTACTTTCTTACCAATTTCCTTTAAAGCGTTAACAGTCCCGGCACCAACTCCAACGCCGTCAACTCCCACTCTGTCCGGATGAATTTTCTTTTCCTTCATTCTATCGTAAACATCACGTTTGCCTAACTGATTACTGTCCGGACAATAAAAATCATCAACACTTAAAAGCACTGCTCCCAAACCTTCGGCAATTGCGGCTTTGTCTCCAGCTTCGCTATTTGCCACATCAACACCAAGCGCCGGATCCCCTTTCATAAAATCCTTTTTTTTGCGAGTTACAGCCTCATCACACCACTTTAAATCAATTAATGAATCTTTACTTTGTCCGGGAGAAATTCCTCTCACACGGCTCAAATAAAAAGGATGATCTTTACTTCCCACTTCGTTTAATATGTCTTGAATTCCTTGTCTCGATTTTCCACCGGGAATAAAACTTGGGTTATCAAGAACCACATTCGGATAATCTAAACCGGAAATTCTAATAGACTCAACTCTTTCCAACTGGCAAAACTTATGCAGTTGGTCCAAGTGATGATTTGGATTTCCCAATGCAAGAATTAAATTATGCGGGGCTTGCGAAGTAAGCTTAAAAGAATTTATAATTGATTTTGGAATACCAGGAGTTTCCTCTAAAATAATTAGCATATGTTCGGCATGAAAACCTTGTGCCTTATCTTCAGTCTCCTTATCGGATGAAGTGCCGCTGACAAAGCCGAACGCAGCCCATTCATAGCTTTTCTTTCCGTATTCATCCATTTTCATGCGTAAAGTTAAACTGTCAAGAAATCCCTTATTGAATTTTGGAAAGAGTCTTGAAATTTCTTTCCACATATTTTTTTCAAGCTGATCTTGTTTTGGTGCGGTTGTAATAACTATTGAATTCTCAAAACATTCAAGAAACCAAAATGTAATACAGGCAGCAATAAAAGTTTTTGAACAAGCAGTTGCAGATTCAACGCCAACCCAATTACTGCTTACTAATGAATCAAGAATTTTCATTAAAGGATTCTCGGTTCCGTCCCATTCAAAATTTTCATACTCGGGAATGATAGACCAATCAATCGTTTCCCTAGTAATACCAAGCCTTTCAACCATATAATCCAATGGTTTAGTTTGGTAATACTTTTGAAGAGTTGAATAATCTTTCAGCCTTTCTTTGTGCCTGAATCTCTTTTCCCTCTCAATATCAATTAGATTTAACATTAATTCCCACACTAATTAAATAAGGTTTTGGATCTTCACCTTTCTTAATAATTGCTTCTAGGATTGCAAGTTGTTCATCACTAAGCTTTGATAAATCAACATTTCCAAAATTTATTGTACCGGAATGCTTTACTTCATCAACATAAAGACCAAATAATTTATCGCGGTCTTTTATAATTTCGAGAGCAAGTTTGTAGTCCGGTTTTTGAGCAAACTGTCCTTTTGAATCTTTAACACCTTTAGATTTCTGAAATAAAAATTCACGATCTCTAATTGCTTTCTCAAAAGTTTTTTTGTGGTTTGCCTTTCCGATTCTGTTTATATCTTTCAGCGCCTCTTTGATGTATCGTAAAGCCGTCCTTTTAGAAACACTAAATTTATTTGCAACAATATCTCTAAGCTCAGATTCACGATTTTTATTCATGTAACGATCATTTTCTAAAATGAGATTAATAACCGCATCAATCCTCATAAAAATTAAATCGGTATGTTGATTAGCAGTTTTAGGCATTTTCTTTTAAATAAATCTGATTTGCAAATTGCCAATTTCGGCAAGTTGAATAGGCTTTAACACTAAGTTTTTCATGATTTACAATTTCCATTGCCTCAATATTTATTGGTATTTCTTCGGCATCTTGAATAATAATATCAATTCCGTTTCTGTTTACTTTTATCTCGTTACCTTTCTTAAATCGAAATGCTAAATGAAAATTATTAGACCACTTATAAGGAAGCGAAACTCCGCAGAGATAAAAATATCTTGAAACATATTCATCTAAATGAATTTTAGAACCTTCGATAAGTCCGGTGCTTATTCTTGTGCTGTATGCACCGACTAAACTTTTTGCACAATGAACGGACAGATTAACATCTTTAACATATTTCAGCCACAAATATTTGAAACGTCCTTTTACTTCAATTGTTTTAATTACTGGAAACATTTTTCTCCTCAATTCTTTTCATAACTTCAGTTACTAATGATTCATGCTTATTGTGTCTGAAATTATTGGGATATTCAATATTGAATTCATTTGTTAAAGCGGTTAAATATCTATCTCCACTTAGTTTTTTAGGCAATTTACATATAGCATAATGTTGAGAACTTCCTCTAGATACTGTAACATTCCCAAAGTATTTTGTCAATAATTTTTCTAAAGATTTTTTAGAATGGAATTTTTGTAAGGTCCAAACACCCTCTCTAAAAGTTGCAGAAAAATTATCTTTGTCTAAAAACTCAATCGATCTTCCTTTTTGAGTTGCCACACTTGCCTTTACTTTTGATTCTGCAGATTCAAGAGTTCTAGTTGCCATATATAAAACTCCGTCCGGTTTTATTAATGCGTTACAGCACGTTAAAACATAATCTTGATAATCATTTGAGGTGATTGAATTAATTACACTGTCTAAAATCGCAATATCATAAAGTCCGTTTTGCTTTATATCATGTTCAAGTTTTCGCATTGAGTTAAGAACAAATCCTAAATCAATTTTACTTCTGGAGTTCGCACGAAAAAATGGCTCATATCCAAATATCTTATATCCTTTCTCTTTCAGATAATTCACATAAGCAAACTTTCCCGCTCCAAAATCAACCATCCTTTTTTCTTTTGTGATTCTATCTAAAACAATTGTTTCATATAAACTGGAACGCAAAGCTTCGCGTGAATCTGTTTTGACTCTGTTCATTTGGCAATGAAGTTGCACGTAAGGCTTTATGTCTAGAGCCTTAAAATTATACTCTCCATAATCCAGACCAAGATACTCGAGCAATTCATCGCGCTGTTTATTTGTGATCTTAAAAACCAAAATCGGTTCTTTATACATCTTCATTGTGAGGGCATAATCAGAATTTAGAATAACATTTCCGTCTTCATCAGAAACCACACTCCCCCAATTCCCATATCTTACATAAAGGTCAGCAATACTTTTTACAACTGCAGAATTTTTGTTAACTCCGCATTGGTATTGGTCCGCCGGAACAAATGAATACCCAAATGGAATTAATACAGCATCTTTAATTTTTACGTGAGATTTATTTGTCTCAATAGAGTTATGGAATAAGTTGAATTTAATTTCATCGTGCAAAGAAATATTTTTTAGCATAATAACTGGAGCTTCAGTAATACCAACGGCTTGCATTGCCTTTATTCTTTGGTGACCAGCAGTTAAAACTCCATTTCCGTTTAGAATAATTGGTTTTACAATACCAAACTTTGATAAAGATTCTTTTAGCTTTTCAAAAGCACCCGGATTTATTTCACGAGGGTTATAATCTGCCGGTCTAAGATTGCTGATTTTATATTTCTGAATGAAGTTCATTTTCACCAATTAAGAAAGTTATAAATCCGTATGTTGTTTTATTCATCTCAATAAATTCTTCGTACTTGTCATTTAAAAGCTGAAATTCTGATTCAGTTAAATAAACAGTTGTATCGCCAAACTTTAGATTATGTCTGGTTTCTCTTGATTGCTCTGATTTTTCCGATTCAATATTTAGAATATTATCAGTCAATTGAGGTATTTCCATTTCATCAAGCAATAGATCAGCAACAAGCTCGTTATCTTCCAAGGATATTTCTTCAAGAATTAATTCAGCGTGAGGAGTAAACTCACCTTGAATCTTAGGATTATTTGCGGTTAGATTTGCTGCTTTTTCTGTTATTAAATCCCATTGAACAAAACGAACTTTGAAAATCATCCGTCCGGGAGCTTCAATAAATCCTTCATCATCATTCAAAGGAACTACTTGTAAATCACCAAATTTTTGTTGAATTGCTTTTAGTCTTTGATGTCCGGTAACTAAATTTCCTGTTTGCTTGTTAAAAACTATTCCGGAAAGATCACCAAATTTTGTGATGCTATTCTTTAATCCTTTTAATCCTTCTTCAGCAATTACTCTCGGATTGTAATCTGCTGCTTTCAAGTCTGTTATTTTCATGGTTTACCTTTATGTCTATAATTGCTTCAATGGATTTTTCTGATAAATTGTGATTTGCAGATAGTATTGCAATTGCTTCTTTTCGCCCTAAATTTTCAGATAGAATTGCATACTCGAAAATTATATCTAGGTTTCTGCTCTTTTCGATTGTGCTCATTCCCATTGAGATATGAGCATCAACCGTCTTTTTGGCTATTCCGTAAAACAGCCTCATGAATTTTATCTGATATTTATTCATTTTTTAATTTTATACTTAGAAAAATGGTTTTTCAATTTTTACCTAATATTTTTAAGGTGTTTCAATATTTTATTTCAAATAAGCGTTTAGGTGACTGATGCAAAAAATGATTGAATTACTTGAAATTTTGTTTTCTTCTTTTTCATTCTTACTTGATATTTTTTCTTTATTAAAAAAATCTTGTGAGTAGTCAAAATCCTAAGATTCTATTAGTTTAATTCCACAATCTCAACACCAACAAGCGGCGTTTCTGAATAATATTTGTGAATTGTAAGACTAACAATCTGTTTATCATCTTCATAAGCAATTCCGTTAAGTGAATCGGCAATAATTTTTGCAATATTATCTAAGTCCGGTTTCTTTGTCGGTCTTATTGATCTGAAAATTGCCAGCTTCCTTTTATGTGCTGAATAACTTTTTGGAATTGCAGTATTTACAGTCACTCTCATTTCAACCGCACCTGTGATAATCTCTAAACTTGGATATTCCTTTTTGAAGCAAAGCTTAACAAGGTTTTCATAACTTGCTGTTTTTTCCGGAGTGTAAGTCCCAACAAAATCACTGCGTCTAAAAAACTTAGGACGACCCTTTCCTTTTGCTTCTCCCGGGATTTCAAATTTTATCATGTCAATTCCTATTATTGCTTTTTTCTCATTAGATTTTTTTCTAAAAATCTCTCTAGTTCAAATTTTGGTATTCTTACACTACCAAACTTTAATACTGCACCAATTTCGCCGGAATCAATAAACTGTTGAATCTTTTGCTTTCCAACTCCAAGCAATAATCCTGCTTGTTCAACTGTTAGTAAAATTCTGTATTGTAGCGCTTCGTGATTTTGTCTTCCCATTTCATAGCTCCTAATTCATTGTTAAAAATTTTTTCACGTCATTGATTGACATTTTTATTCTAAACCAAATTTCTCAGAATCTGTTTTTTTTACCCATCTGCCATTTTTGAGAGCTTTATATTCGCTCATTATTCCGGGCATCTTGCTGTTTAATTCAAGGATTTCATAATAGCTGTAAGCCTTAACCGAAACATCAAAGCTTAATATTTGTGCAATGGTCGGCTCAGGATAAATACAATTATCGATTGTATGATTTACAGAATCATAAAATCTTTTTTTCGTAAATCCTTTTTCTTTAACTCGTTTTTTTAGCAAATCATACCATCCCGGTGTTAGTTTTGGGAATGCCGATTTTAAGTCTTTAACTCCATGAGCAAAAGTAAATTGGTCTAAAGCTTCATCGGAATAAATGCTTAAATTGCTCTGATTAATCCCAATTGGTAACGATCCTTGCAAGTTCTTCTGGTGTTGTACCGCCGTTTCCATTGCTGTTCTTAGTTCCATTGCTAAAATTTTCCTTCGGTTTAATATTTCCTTTTTCATCAAGTGAATCGATTAAAGTTTGTAAAATCTTGAAACCTTTAAGAGTAGCTTCTTTGAAAATCTTATAAACCTTTTCTTCACCAAATCGAGTAATGAGTTTTTGAGTTTCTTCTTGTTCCGGTAAATTGGGATTTCTTCCGAAAGTTCGAATCCACAAATTTGGTATTGCATCAGAATTAAAAGTGAAAGTATCTTTTTGCGTGTGTGCTTTATTAGAATCTAGTACACTCTCTTCTATAATATTATTTACTTTACTTTTATTTACTTTACTTTGTGCATTAGTGTCCTCATTTTTTGAGTTATTGTATACATTAACTCGGTTATTGTTATCATCAAGTAGACAATAATGTTTTAATCCAATGGAGTTACGTCTTTTTGTAGCTTCCAAATACCTTTTCTGAATTCCTTTAGAAGTAAGAATCTTAACCGAATCAAACACGGACTTTTCAAAAAATCCCCACTTGACTAAGCGTGTAACTACTTCGTTTATCAGTTCCGGTTTAAGGTTGGTATTTTTAGCGAGCTTATATTTCAAAGCTTCAGACCACTCAATGAAATATCCATTCCGGTATATCGCAGAGAGGAGCCTAATCGCAATTATTTCACCTTTGATACCGAATTCAACGCTGATAGCTTCTATTTTTTCATCGTTAAAGAAGTCAACATCAAAGGGAAAATAATCAAGTCCTTCCTTTTGTGGTCTTGCCATTTATACATATCTCTTTTTAGGTCTATAAGTTGATTGATATGAAGGTAAACCAAGTCCCTTCATTGTTTTTTCATAAAGTCCGTCTATGTAGCTTAATTGGTTGTTTGAAAATTTCTGTTCTGTTAAGTACATATTTCTGAACTCGTAAAAAGCCGATAAATCTTTTTGTGTGGCTTTACTTTTAAAAGCTGTGAATTGAGTATCAATAAATTTTAGCTGTGCAATTCCGCTTCTCTGTGAAATAGCTTTATCAGATGCAAACCCGGCTCTTCCCATTATGCAGCTTCCTCTTTTGCTCCGGCAAACATTTCAACTTGCATATCTTTTTCATTATCGATAAAAGCACATGCTTCATATCTCACTTCATTTAGAAGTTCTAAAAGATTTGCGCTCATTCTTTCTTTTTCGTTCTTGCTGTCTTCCCATTTAACCGGAGATTTAAGAACTAAATTATCTGGACTGAATTTTAGAAATAATTCAGATGTCATTTGAACACCTAAACCTTTTTCAATACTATCTTTGAAATTGACTTGTGTTACTGATAAAATATTTTCATCTGCAATTTCTATTTCAGCAATTCTTAGGAATTCATCTTTAAGATCGTGCATAGAATTAATCAGTTTTGTAGCTTCGGCTCTTGATGTTTTTAACATCATTTCAGCATGAACCGATTGAGTTTCCGGAATAAGTTTATCAAAAGTGATTTCAATTCCTTCTCCTCTTTTTACTTTTTTGATTCTGTAGTTCATTAATCTATCCTCTTAAATTTGTTGGATAATAAATTTTGTGTATAGTTATAAAAGGTAACTTTGTTGTTACCTTTGAATTTTGTCTTGAACTTTTCGTTTGCTTCCTCAATCAAATCTTTATCATCCTGAAGAATTATTTCTTCGGTGTAATAGGCATTTAGAGTAAGCTTTACTTTTTTATCTGTAGAATTAGGCAACTGCATAAAAATCAACTTCCTTATTGGTAATCGGATCAACAACCTTTCCCATTTTCTTTATTTTACGCATTCCTAATAGCTGTAAGCAACGATCAGGTACTAAGTGTCTTGGAATATTGGTTTCTTCAGAAAGTTCTCTCTGAGTAGCTTTCCCAAGTTTTTTTAGTGCAGAAAATATTCGTTCTTTCTGTGTTCCTCTTTTCAACTGCACATCTTTTGAATAAAAAGCATTTACTGAATTTTCATTAATTCTTCTTTGTCTTTTAGCAGGCTTTTCTTCTACTGCATTTATGAATAAATCAAAGTCTGTCATTATTTTTCTCTCCTATACTTGTTTGCATCCGGACAAGTAGCAAAGTGTAATGTATGCCTTTTTGAATCAAACAATCTTGTCATTCCATTTATATAATTATCTTTCTCATTTTTATTCAGCGAATCAAAATCAGTCGGCATGGTTTTTCCTTTTTCTGTTCTTAAAAAGACAAACTCTTTTTTGCATGATTTACAATTTTTTATCTGCTGCAACATTTCTTATTCCCTTTAATTTTCTTTAATTAAACCTCTCCCGCAAATCTTAAACGAGAGAGGCATTAAAAGAGATTTACTCATTTGGAAATATTTCTCCGGTTTCTTGATCTACATTGCTTAGGTCTTCTTCCGGTTCGTTAGTCTGTTCTTCTACTCTACTTTCATAGACAGGTTCATAATTGGCATTATCAACACTATTCAAATCAACTTCACCATTTTTGAAATTATCTATTCTTAAAACCGAATCATCAACGGCAACTTCTTTTTGTCTTTCAATACTAACCGGGAGCATCTTTGAAAGTCTGCGTAAAACAGTTTTCTTAGCCATTTCATCATAATAACCGCTGTTCCAAGGGCTGTATTTACTGTCTCCGGCTTGTGATGATTTTTTGATTTTGTCAATATCTGCTTTGCTCATAACTTCAAAGGCATATCCGTCATTTGTAAACTTTGCAACTGCATAGGCATAAAGAAATTCGCCTCTGTCTCCGAGTGCAGGCTTGTGTGTAATGTTTGGCTCTAATCCATATTCATAATTAAATTCATCGTGGCTGTAAACTGCTTGGGCATATATCGTTTTTATTTGGTTTGATCTTCTAGCCAAATCAATCAATCCTTTGTAACCGATAATAAATTGGATTTCTCTTTTCCCGGTTTTCTTGTTATTGAATGGTATTAAATAAGCCTGTCCTAAAGCCGGAATCGGTTCAAATCCTAAAATTGAACATTGCATTACAGAACCGATTAAACTTTCTACTGAACATTCAGCTAGTTCCGGAGTTCTAGAAATTAATGTTGTGGCAACTTGAATAATTCTTTCAGCTGTTAAGTGTTTCGGTAATGCCTGTGAAATCAAAGGTTTGTAAGCTTCAATTACTGATTTAACATCTCCGGCTTTTAGACCTAGCATAGTCCCAGGTCTTTTTGCTTTCATCAATGCATCTTTTGGAGAACCATTTCCATTATTTCCGTCTGTTTTTGTTAATGCGGCTTTTGCTTTTTCTGCGGTTGTCATAATTAACACTCCTCTGATAAACTTTTTAATGAATTAATAATTTCTTCGATCTGTTCTTTCACAATTCTTATTGTGGCAACTGCTAAATCAGATTTTACTTCGGGATAAATGATTGCTTCAAACTGTTTGGAAAGAGTCAATAGTTTTTCTGAATCCGATGCTAATGCAATTTTTCTTTCTTCAGCTTTTATTTCAGCTTCAGCCTTTGCAATTGCTCTTTTTTCAGCTTCCAATTTGGCTTTTATTTCAGCTTCCAGTTTTGCCTTTGCTTCTGCTTCGGTTCTTAATTTTGATTCAAGTTCTTGCTGCTCTTTTCTAATTCTTTCATTTTCTAATCGCTGTGCCTTGCGTTCTTTTTCTCTTTCTGCAATAAGGTTATCAAATTCTTCTTCGCTAAAATCCATTATGTTTTCAGGTGCTTTTTCAGAAAAACTTATCAAGTATCTTGTAATTCTTTCTTCTTTTTTCTTATTGTAAATCTCTTTTGCTTTTCTTTCTTCTTCGGCTTTGATTTCAGCTTCTTGTTTTGCCTTTAACTGAAGTTTAGCTCCTTTCATAAGTTTCTGAAAATCTTCCTCGCTTAAATTTCCAATCACTACTGAATTGATTGGAATAAATTCCGAGTATGGCTCTAATTCATTTATGCGAATTCTGGAAAGCTTTGCTCTTTCTTCAGCTTCTTTTCTTTCAGCAAACTTTTCTTGATCTTCCAGATAAACTTCAATTGGCTCGATAAAACCTTTTAAAGTTCTCGCAATTGCATCAATTGTTTGTCCTTCTCGCAAAGATTCTTCTTTGAGAGATTTACGTCTTTTCTCAATTTCTACACGTTTGTTCTTTAGAATTAATCTGCCTTCACGTGCAAGCTTCATTTCATCTTTTTGATTAACATCTGTAACTAAAATCGATTTTGCTTTTGATTCCCATTCCGAAGCTACCGAAGCGAACTCAGCAAACTGATTCTTTATTGCTAAAGACTTCGTTTCATCTAACTGAGCATTTTCTATTATTCTAATTATTTTATCCAAAATTTTTCCTCTTTCTTAAATTTTTTCTTTTATTAAAAATGTTCTTGAACCCGGCACTGTTACGCAATAAGTATTGTATAAATCCGGGTGATCTTTTTGAAATAACTTTGATTCAAATTTGTTGCGGTCTTTTGAGGCTTTCCAAGTAATGATCTTTTTGCCTTCGTATTCTAAAGCTTCTGCATCCAGTATTACTTTTTGAAGTGCTTCCTTAAAATGTTTCTCTGCATTTTCAAGTTCTTTCATTTGTTTGCGGACTTCTAACAAATCTTGATAAACTTGAAAAGTCTCGGTAGTTGCTTCAACTATTTTTTCTTCGATGTGTCTTGGGAATAATTTTTTAATATCCTCTTCGTTTGCTGGTTCGGGCGGTGTACCTTTCTCAACGCAAACCCAAAATTCAATAAGTTTTTTATTCATCATTTCAATAAATTCATCGTCTCGTTCTTCTCTAAAAATCTTAAAATCCCATCCGTCAACTAAAACGGCAAAGTATCCATATTTGTATCCAGTAATAGATAAGTAATGCTGAAGCTGTGCATAATAATTAAGCGGAACATCTCCGTCTTCCCAATTCTTTGCTACAAATCCGGAAGTAGTTTTTATTTCAAGAACTCCAGGACCATCACCATTATTGGCAATAATTAGTCTATCTATATTCCCAATCAAAAAAGGTATTGTTTTGTGAACTCTAATTTTATTATCTCTTTGAACTTTTATTCCTGTTTCATCTTGAAACCAAGTTGCAACCACATCTTCCAGCATATTTCCGGCTTTCATTTTTGGATTTTCCGGTGTCTCAATTATTTCTTCAGAAACTTTGTCGAAGTAAACATCTATAGCAGTTTTGTATGGATTAAATCCAAGTATTGAAGAAACTTCAGAACCGCCAATTCCTATTCTTCTTGTTCTGAGCCAATCTACATGACTCATTTCTCTTGTATTTATCATTGTTTGATAACTGTTCATCTCTTATCTCCCTTCCAAAACTGATTCAATCAACTGAGTTCTAATCCATTCGTAATTTTCAGCGGTTAGCAATTCCATTGCTTCACCAAACAACAGTTCTTGCTCTTTTTTACTGCATGACCGGAAGATTTGAAAGTTTGATTTGTCCTTAAAAACTTCCTCTTTACTTTCCAAATCAGCATCGCGCAGATAGTCTTCTCTCCCCTCTCCGTGATGCTCAGTTTGTTTTTGTAATGCCAAATTCATAAATTTGTTCTCCTTGATTAGTAAGAATGGTCTTTTACAGAAAGAAGGGACGTTAGAGCGTTCCTTTTTTCGTTTTAAATGATTAGTTAATTTCATATTGCCGCCTTCTCTTTGTAAAGGTCTCTTTGCTTTGTTAACTCGGTAATAACTTTGTCTTGTTTTTCGAGTTCATCAAGCAAACCTTCAACTCTGCTTTCTGAATATTCATCCTCGTAGCTTTTAATTTTTGCAACTGCCATAAAAGCACCGAAAAGAATTCCTGCAGTCATACCAAGAGTTATAGCGATAACAATTTCCATTATGCATCCTCCTCCTTTGTTTGTTGAATAATTATTTTATTGTCTGTTACTTCTAACTGAAAACTTGAACCTATTTCTAATCCTAATGCTCTTAACCATTCACCGCTTAATCGAATAAATGGTTTAGCTTCTGAACGAAGATTAGAATTCATTCTGTAACCAACTTTGTAGATTCGACTGGAATTTTTTTTTCATGTTATTACACTCCTACTATTTGTTTTCTTAGTCTGTAAAAAATTGCTTCTGAAGATTCTAAACCTTCAGCATGTAAACTTGCGTGGTCATATCTTTTTGATTCTTGAAATTCTATTAAATCAGCAACCTTAATTCTGAATCGTGTTCTGTTTTGTTTGTCTTTATAAGTTCTAGCCTTTAGGTTTCCATTCTTTATTTGTTTTATTACATGATCTTCATTAACTCTTAAATTTCTTGCTGTTCTGTGTAAGCTCCATTCTTCGGTGCTGTTTTTAAGTGCTTTAGATAGAATCGCTTCCATTTTCCTTTCAAGATTTTCAATCTTTTCAAGAATTAATTTTTCTGATCTGGTCATTGTTGTGATTTCTGATTTATCCATTGCTATCACCATGGGTTAGTAATAATAATTTGTCAAAAGTATCGTTGAATTCTTTTTTGATGTCTTCTATGCGGTATCTCATACGGATTCTTTCATCCGGAGAGAATTTTCCATCTTGAATATCGATAAGCACTTGATCGTTCAGCTTTTTTAACTCTTCCCCTATTTTGCTGTTCGATCTAAAATTAAGTTCAATTAAAGTTGCACATTTTTCAGAGCTGTCAGTAACAAATCCGTGTTTCTCAAATAAGAGCATAATTTCACTATAAAGCTGATTATCATCACGCTTTGAATGCTCGACATAATATTGGATTTTCTGATAGTACGTTCCCAATCGTTCAGAGATCCAAGCGAAAGAAATTCCGTTTTTAAGCATTATTGATTTTATTTCTTCTTGCGGAGTCATAACTCAAAACCTTCCTCTAAAAGTGTTACGTTTTTTATGTGGTAATCAAAGAGAATTTGTAATTGGCAGATGCTAATTTGCCTATAAGTAATTGATGCTCTTTGAAATTTCATGCTAATTGGTTCTCATTAATAATGAACTCTGTGCAATCACCAAATATTGATTCAAGATTTTTTAAAAAACTGAGTTTAACAGTTCCTCTTTTAATCATTGGGTAAAGAGTTCTGTATTCCATTCTCAATTTTTCCCCAAGTTCAGGAATGCTGACTTTGGTGCTTAAAAAGAAGGAATCGAAATCAAATTTTACTTTGCTCATTTTCACCTTGTATATTTTTGTATATATTCGTTACTAATATAAACTTTAGAGCAATTCATGTCAAGCATTTATTTACAAATATATACATTTATTAAAAATATTTTTGTTGTTTATCAATAGATAGGGGTTATTTTTGTTACAATTATTTACAAATATTAATCATTTATAAAAATTATGAATTGGTCAGAGTTCGTTAAAAATATTCAGCAGGATTTTAGATTATCAGATACTGATTTTGAGAATGTAACAGGTGTGTCCAGAGTTATACTTCACAGAATTAGGAATGGTGAAACAAAAAAGCCAAACCAATACACAATCAAAAGATTGGAAGAGGGTTTGGGAATCAAAATCAATGATTCTGATCAGGATAATATAACTTATAACAAAGTTAAAGAACCAAAAGCAGCTGGTTTCGAAGGTGAAATTCCGGTTTCAAAAATTCCTCTTTTAAGTGAAGTTTATGCAGGAGAACCTGAATATTTAGATACTGAATTTCATGATGAGTTTCATTATTTCGTTAACATGAAACCAAGCCATCGTTGTTTTGCTTTAAGAGTTTCCGGGAAAAGTATGGAAACAACTTTAAAGGACGGTTCAATAGTAATCGTAGATATGGATGCAAATTACAAGGAAGGTGATATTGTAGCTGTTAGATTAAAAAATGGTGAGCAGTACATCAAAAGATTTTATGATATGAATTATGCCTTTATAAAACTTACTTCAGACAATTCAGATTATGGCGTTCGTTTAATTGATAAAGAACATATTGACAAAATTTATAAGGTAGCTTCAGCGATATTCGATCCTAATGAGCGTTGATATTGCTATTGGCTTTCAAAACCAGTATGAACCTTGATAAAAACAGAATAAAAGTAGACCGATTAAAAGTTACACAAAGTATGATAAAAAGCCCCGGAGCCATTCAACCGGGCGATATTATTGAAGTTGACTTTACTCAGAAACCCAATATTGGGGAATATGGTTTCTATTCTTACATGACAACTCAATACATCCAGAAATATAAAGCACCAAGAGCCGGAGTGAACATTTACAAGATCACAATGGTTTTTATGAGCAACTAAACTTCTATTAATACACAGATCGGAGCGGATTAAAAATTAATTATTGAAAAAAATAATAGGAGTGAAGTATGTCTAATATTTTATCAAGTGATGTTTTACACTTATTCGTAGTATCGCAATCCCTCATAAATCTTCCACACGAGACTATCAAACAATTGCTTATAATATTAAAGGGAAATCTTAAAAATGAAAAGTAAAATTCAACTAATTACAACTACATCATCTATTGATGGTTGGACAATTGAAAATTATCTTGGTATTGTTTCCTACCATCTAATTGCTGGTACAAATTTATTTAAGGATATGTTTGCTGGTTTAAGAGATTTTTTTGGTGGTTATTCGGCTAGTTATCAAAAGGAACTAGATAAACTTGAAGACCTTGGACTAAAAGAGTTAAAAACAAAGGCAGAAAAACTTGGTGCGAATGTCATAATCGGTACAAGAATTGATTTTGATGAGATCTCCGGAGGCGGAAAATCAATGCTAATGATAACAATTTCCGGAACTGCCGCAAAAGCAACTCCAAAAAATTCTGATAAAATAAATTCAATTACACCAGATCAAATTGGAATTTCTAAAGAAGAGATAAGATACTTATTATATCAAGAGGAACTTAAACAAGAAGTATTAGACAATGAATTCAAAATTGAAAATATTGATGACATAAAATTGCTCACCAAATACCAAATTTTTGAAGCAATAAAACTTGTAACAAGCACAATATCTTTACCGTTAATGGAATTTGAACAGAACAAAGAAATTTTTGTTGAATACTTCCAGAACATTCCAGAAAATGAACTAAATAGTTTTCTTAGAGAAATAATTATTCATCTAGGAGAAGAAAACTATTCAAAATTATTAATAATTCTGAAAGAAATTGATTGGTTTGATTATGAGACTATTTATTTCTTTATTGATTCTCCTGACTGGAAAATGAGAAACAAAGGATTATACTTACTAAAAAATGAACCAGCGGTCTATTCCGTCTCCGACATTTCAAAACTTCAAATAATCGCCGATAAAATTGACAACGCCTATCTTACTTTCCCAAAATATGAAACAGGAAAAGGAATGTTTGGAAAAGAAAAAGAAGTTTGGATTTGTCCACAGTGCCAATCAAAAATTAATATGAGCGATAAGTGGTGTACTTGTGGCTCTGATCAATTCGGATTTAGGGACAATAAAATTGATCCTTTTAAACTAAAAGATGGAGTTCTAAAAAGAATAGAGCTATTAAAAACTATGAGTGAACAAAATGAGTCTTAACTACAAACTGGTTGATCGAGAAGAAATCACAGAACTCTATGCAATGTTAAATGTAGTTCTAGACAGTATTGAAAAGCGTTTGGAAAATCCCAAAAAAGAACCTCGCGACAGATACCGAGGATTTATAGATAAAGATGATTTAGAAGCCGAGAAAATGCTAATTGGAAAAATTGCAGAACATCTTGGTGTAATTAAGTTTGGGGAGAATTAGAATGAAAACATAAAAGTAAGATTGATGGCTAATACTGGTTTTATCTATTGGTATTCTAGTAAAATATTATTAAAATTCTGTAAGGAGTTTAAAGTGACTGATCAAAAAGAAAAAATATTGCAAGTAATTAATAATGGAATTTTTACCTTAAACGAGGTTGCGTTTTATGCAAGAATGAATAAAAGAACTGTATCTCGTTGGTTTAAAGGTGATAATTCTACTAAGAATTTATTTGATCATAATACGGCAGCTCCTCAAATAGAAGTTGAAACGGTTAATTTTTACGAATTTATTGAAGCTCTTACTATTAGAGCGATTAGAACACAATATAAAATCTCTCTTAAAAAAATCAGAAATTCTCTGAATGAAATTAAAGAAGAATATAAAATTGATTATCCCTTTGCGAAAAACCATGTTTGTTTTACTGATGGGAAAGAAATTTATATCGAATTTAAGAATGATTTCATTCAGGTTAGTCGACCGAATCAACATCAATATACTATGAGACCAATCATCGAAGAACATTTAAAGGATATTGTTTTCGATAAAAATAACTTAGCAATAAAATATAGACCAACCGAAGGTGTTGTTTTTGATCCTCATATTCGATTTGGTGAACCAGTATTAGAAGGCTCTAGACTTAAGGTACAAACAATTTATGATGCTGTGATTGCTGAAGGTAGTATAGAAGCAGTTGCAGAAATTTATGGAATTGACTTAAGGGAAGTTGAAATCGCTTTCAAATATATTGATTCACTAAAAATCGCAGCCTAATGACAAAAATTTATATTGATGAATGCTTTGGAAAAAAAATTTTCGAGGCAATACAAGTATTTGTTTCTTATCATCCAGAGCAATTAAACTGTGAACTTGAATACGTCCCCGATTCTTATGGGTCCGGCTCTAGCGATACCCAATGGCTATCTAAATTATCACAAAACGATATTGTGATTACACTTGATAGAGGAACACATAATGCAAAAGAAAAGTTACCTCAAATTTGTAAAGCCTTGGGTATCAGAACACTTTTGCTAGGCTCAAGTTTAATGAAAAAGAAACATTTTTATAAGGGACTTGCCGTTCTTAATATTTGGGATAAAATATTTTTAGAAGTTATACCGGATGATAAAGGTTCTCAATATATTATTTATATGAAAGATAGTTCCACTAGAATGAATAAGAGAGTTTAATAGTATTCACATTCGAGAAATAATCCAAAAACATCTACTTAAATAACATTGAAATTTGAGGGAATTAATGAAAGGTCTATATCTCCGGTCTGATAGTCCATACTACTGGATTCGCTATTATGACCAGCTCGAAGAAGCAGAAAACAAAAGACGTAAATCTCTAAACACAAAGATTGAAGTTACAAATGCAGACCGCAAACGATTTGAAGAATCTCGGCAAAAAGGAATTAAATTTTCTCCACAAGGGAATACAGAAATTAGAGATCTTCTCAAAAATTTCAAACTCTCTCTTGCTCACAGAAATATGGAAGCACGCTCCGGAATCAAAATAAGAAAGGACTTAAAACTATCTGACGGTTATGAAGAATATAAAGCTTATAAATCTGTGCCCGGAAGTAAACAGTTTATTAAACCAAAAACATTAGTAAACTATGATATTGCAGTAATGCATATGATAAAAGCCTGTGGCGATAAAAGAATTTATAAATATTATGAAAAAGATTACTTGAATCTCTTGCAATATTTTGAAGATTTACGATTTGAAGGGAAAAAAACTAAGGACAAAACAGGGGATGTAATTTCTGTTGAGCAAAAAATAATGTCAGTAAATGCAAGGTCTGCATACACTCGTTCATTAAAAGCACTTTGGAATTATTTTGTAGATAAGAATCATGCGGTAAAAAATATAATAGAACCTGTTGAACAAGAAATAGCTGACCCTAATCCGATACCACCGGATGAAATGTTCAGCATAATTTCATACTTGCAGCAAGAAGAAAAACAACCGGAACAGTATTGGATAATTTACTTCATGCTTTTAACCGGATGCCGAGCAAGCTCCGCAATAGTCCAACTAAAAGAGGACATAGATTTTAAAGGGAAAAAGATCACAATACGAAACGTAAAAACTGGTGGCAGGAAAGGAAAACCATTTTACCGCTTCCCTCTTTACAAAGAACTGGAAAAATTAATAAAAGAAATGGGAGTCAAACCCGGTGACAAAGGCAGATTGTTTGAAATGTACCCGATTGTTCCGGAAAACTACACTTGGCCACTTCGTTTTTGGAGAAGAAAAATAGACTTACTTGTAAAAGCAAATCAGCTTTCAGAAAAATATACTCTAAAGCAGATACGCCCAACCTTCCTATCCTTCATGATAAATATACTAAAGATGGATATTTACACAGTTTATAAGCTAGCAGATCACGCAGATATAAAAGTGACAGATACTCACTACATTAATTTCAATGTAAACACAGCAAGAAAATCTTTGGATGAAATGACGTTAGATAGTTTTTTAGATACTGAAGTTGATTAAAAGGTGTTACGAAAAGTGTTACGCTTTCTTGGGGAAAATATAAGCGTAACAAAAAAGCCCGAAATCTAAACGAAATCGGGCTTTTCTTTGTGGGAGCACATGGATTCGAACCAAGGACCCCCTGCTTGTAAGGCAGGTGCTCTGAACCAGCTGAGCTATGCTCCCTTTTAATAATTTATTTCTTTCAAAAAACTAGATCAGAAATATATTGCTTATATGAATATAAAGCAACAATATTTTATCCGTTTTTATCAAAAAATAGACTACTAAATTTTATTGGTAGTCTATTTTAAGATTTATTAAAAATGTTATTTGAGCAGTATCATTTTTTTTGTTTGTATAAAACTACCTATATTAATCCTATAGAAATATACTCCACTTGATATTTTTGATGCGTCAAATTCAACTGAGTAATTACCTGCTTCTTTTGTTTCATTTACTAGTGTTTTTATTTCATTGCCAAGAACATCATAAATTTTTAATGAAACGAATTCATTATTCTTAACTGAATATTTTATACTTGTAGTCGGGTTAAAAGGATTTGGATAATTTTGAGCAAGTTCGTATTTCTTAGGCGAAGAAGTATTCTCATAATCCTCAACCCCAACAGGCGTTCCTATTTGCAAGTCATCAAAATATAATTGACCTTCGACTTTTGCAGTATCTATTTGATTTATCACAATACTATGAAATTTCTTTTCACCGCTTCCACCGATTTCAGACATTGGAATGGTTAATAATTTCCAGCCTGTCCAATCGATCAGACCAAAATCATAAATTTGATTTGCCGAAGCATTATCTCTAAACCAAAATTGCAGATTATTTCCACTTGCATCTCCAAACATCCAAATTCCAAAATCATCGGTTAGGCTTAAACCAATAGTTAATTCCGGAGTTCTATATAATCTACAAACTCCTTGGGAATCTGTAAAAGCATATTTTATAAATCCGGATGTATTACCATTTACTTTTTTAGTTGAAGCAAGAGTAAATGTAGTCTTTTCTGGATCTGTACCAATTGTACTTCCGCTAAACTGTGGATCTTGCCAGCCGCTATTTGCCTCTAAATCATCTAAAACCGTCCCAAAGTTAGAAAGTAATTTACCGGTAGTGAAAGTTAGTAAAAAATCTTCTCCTAAAGTAAGATCATCAGTATCTGCTAAACCTGAAGTTAATTGAACAGTGTATGTTTTATAATCGAGTAATGGATTTGCTGGTTCAAAAACTATTTTACCTTCCGCATAGGCTGCTGTAATTACACTTACTGATACTGAATTATTTTCAGAATCCTTAAAACTAATATTGCCAAATACTGATGTCTGTTTAATTGGTGCATCAAACTCAAAAATAATTCTAACTGTGTTACTTACATTTTCTTCATTGTTATTTGGATAAGTATCAACAAGAGTTAATTTCTTTCTAGTTTTAAAAGTCACGGAAAGCGGTTCTGAGACATTAACACCAAAAAAACTTTTTGCAGCACTGGCAATTGTATAGGAATATTCGGTATCCGGAAGAAGTTTTGAGCTTGGTGTATATACTAATCGTTTATCAAGATTTTCCCATGTGAAATTGCCGCTTAAACTTGGATTTGTTGCAAAGGCACTTTCCGTAAGGGATTTGTCCATTCGAATGTCAAAATCTATTATAAATTTTGTGCTTAAACTTACTCGTTCTTCTCCATTTAGCGGATAATTAGAAATTGCAGTCGGTGGTGTAAAATCCGGTTCCAAATCCATATTCTTATCGGCAAACTTTGTTGTATTTGCAGTTACTGTTATTTCTGTTGAATCTTTTGCAAAATTTTCAGCTTCATAAATTAGTTTATAAGTTCCCGGCACAATATTTTCAAAATAGAAAAAACCATTATTTTTAGAATCACCATCATAAACTATATCACCCGGCTGTAAAGTTACTTTTAAATTATTAATAGGTTTCTTGGAATCGTTAGTTGATGAGATGAAGTAATAATCAACTGTTTCAAGAGGATCACGCACGATACCCGCAATTTCACCGGTTGTTAGAGTTCCACCGTTAAAATATTCTAAAAAGGATTTAGCTATTGCTTTAGCTTCATGCATTTTATAACCGGCATTTAATAAGCGCCAGCTTTCCGGAACGTAATCATGAAAAGAGCCTTCGGATAAAGTTCCCGGCATTGTAAGAGGTCTTAACACACCTAAATTAAATCCAAGAAAACTATTATCACCTCTATTATATTTTGCTGTAGTGCGGTGAGCTTGATAAATATCATCCATCATAATTGCGCCCATCGTTTTTGCTTGAGCAAATGTTGGGGAATTATCAGTTCCGTTATAAAGCATCAAAGTATAATTCGATGTTCCTTGAAAACCGTTGCTATGAATCGAATGAAAAAAATCAACATTATTTGTATTTGCTATTCCGGCACGAACGGATAAACCCAAATCGTCTGAATTAGCATCTCCTTTTCTTGTTAATATTACTTCTGCACCTAATGAATCAAGCATTGGTTTAAGATAATTTGCTTTATCCCAGTTAGATTCAGATTCCCAAAAACCGGTTGCAGCAATAAATCTATCATCCGAAGAACGACCGCCGTGCCCCGGATCAATACAAATTTTAACACCCGATAAAGACTGAGCGCTAACTGAAAATGTAATTAAAAGTAGTATTATAATTTTTTCAAAAACTTTCATGTTCTATACCTTTATTCTGAAATTAGATTGATAATGTATAATTCACCTTTCATGTTGCTGAAGACGATCTTGTTCATATTTTCTGCTGCTTTAGGAAACATAGCTATATCATCCAAAGAGCTTGTTAAATTAACTCTTTGCTCGCTTTCGTAATTATAAAGCATTACATCTGATTCTAATATTTTGTGTCCGTCATCTTGATCGTTCATATAAAGTATAAATCTGCCATCTCCACTCCAGCTTGGGAAATTTGCGTTTCCTAATTCTTTTAAGATATTGCCTTGCAGATCAATAACAAATGTTCCTTTACCGGAAAAGTGAAAAAGAATTTTATTTTGATCTGGTGACATTGATGCCCACAAATAATATCCGTTTTCAAAAATATTTATTTCTTTTTCTCCGGAATCGTCCAGAAGTAAAAGTTTATTGTTTGCTATTACAACTTCTTTTCTGTTTGATTTTTGCAAAGTATTAATCGATTTAATATTCTGAATTTCATTTTCAGAATTGATCTTTATTAATGAATTACCTAATAATCTTGGAGTTGTAATATTTCTTTCAAGTTCAGTCAAATTATTTTTGCTAAGGGTCGATAAACTCTGTTCAACATATTTGAAAAATCTTTTGTTATTAAGAACTTCTTCAGATCTATAATAAACAAGTTGACCATCAATAGAAAATTCATACCCGGCACTTAAATCATTATTAATTTGTGTTACAGATTTTGTTACTAAATCAAATTTTGAAATACCTTGATAATTCGATTTAGTAAAGAAAATTTCATTCTCATTATTTCCAAATTGAGGATAAAATGCCTCTTGGTTAATTTGAAGTTTCTCAATTGACGAAACTTTAAATTCTTGTGCGTACAAAGTTGTAATTAACAGAAATAGAATAATTGTTTTTTTCATAAAGCTTGTCCTTCAGAAATTTTTAAAGACATTAAATAAATATCCCCTTCCATTGAGTTAAAGACTACTTTACTTCCGTCTTTACTTAAAGAAGGGTTTAGAGCAGTAATATCAAGCTCTTCGGTAAGGTTTAATAATTCTTTTGTATTTAAATCAAACAAATAAAGTTCTGATGCTGTTTCTTGAAGTCCGTTATTTTCTTGTTTCATTCCTATTGCTAAATTAGAATTTTTCAAAACATCAAGCATTACAATTGCATCGGTTAAAAACTCCGTTTGTTTTGTAATTAGAGAATATTTAAAAACTCCCTTCCCCGCTGCCTCAAACAAGAAATTGTTATTATCAATCTCTTTCAAATTGATAATTGAAAATCCGGCGAAAGGAATATTTTTTTTCAAACTGCCTTCATTATAAATAATCAGCTCATCTTTAATGAATGAAAAAATATTTACATCACTTATTTCATCATTTTTCAAAAAGATTTTATTTTCATAATCATAAAATTTTATTGAATCTCCTTTAAAGAAACTCAAGACATTATTATGAATTTTTAATGATTTTATTCCTTGATTTGATTTATAAATTATCTCGATTTTTTTTGAATCAATATTTTGTTTTGCAACAGAATAAATTCTTCTGTTAGTTCTTTCACTTAGAGCCGGCAGCACAAAATAAATATCATTTTTGTTTTGAATAAATTCTAAACCGGTTCCTTTAGAATCGATCATATTATTTATTGACTTATTCTTCAAATCATAATAAAATATTCCACTGTAATTATCAGTAGAGAAAAAAATCTTATCGGATTTTGAACCAAACTTTGGATAAAAATATGCTCCTTGATTAGAGCTTATTAATTTGCTTACATTTTTTATTTCAGCATTGGCCACATCAAATTTTTTAATCAGAATTACATCATCGCCACATGAAATTATTATCAGCAAGAGAGTTAATACTTGTAAAATTTTCTTCATTTTAGATTTGTCTCAAACATTTTTTGAATACAATTTAAGATAGGAGAAATAAATATTTGCAAAGTTTCGTAAAATCCTTTTTGTAATGAAATTTAAGGATACTTAAAATAAGAACAACCCACATCAATCGGTAGATTAATTTATGAGTAAATATTTTTTAATTGATAAACATACAGTTTATTGGATAATTTCTTTTGATTTTATGAGCAAGCTAAATTGCTTGCTCATAAATATGTTTGAAATTTTTACTTCAATAAAATCATTTTGTTTGTAATCGAATTTGAATTTCCATTTTCATTTACAAAATTTATTCTATACAAATAAGTACCGGATGAATATTGACTTTTGCTATTCCAATTAAATTTATAATTACCAGCATTATTCCGGTAAATTTGACTTTGTGAAATTAATTCGCCCAATGAATTAAATATTTGCAGAGTAACATTTCCGGAAGAAGGAATTTGATATTCGATAATTGTTTCGGGATTAAAAGGATTTGGGTAGTTCTGATAAACCGCAAATTTATTTGGCAGCAAATCATTTTCAAATTCATCTACAGCAACAGTTCCATCAAAATAGAAAAGAATTTTTTGCATTACTTCTTTTCTATCTGATAAATCATACATCGTTTCAAAAGGAACTGCTAAATGGACTAATGCACCTTCTTTAGTTCCTGCAGGAAAACTTCCTTTATACACAACACCGGCAAAACCGGCTGTAGTATTTACATTTACATATTTTAAAACTCCGGTGGAACCATTTATTGGCTTAATTGCGTCCGGCCAATCAACATCAAAAGTTCCATGAGTACCATTATCAAAAGAAATATTTGAAATTCCGTCAAATATTTCTCCGGTAATTGGCTCAGTAAAATAATAAGTACCTGAAGAACCATTTGGAGCGTCATCATAATAATCTGCTTTTAAATAAGCATTGTAGAATGAACGATCTGCTGCACCCCCTTTTTCATCTAAATCCCAGCCAATTTCTGATCCAGAGACAAATAATTTTCCACCATTATCCAAATACGAAATTACTCTTTCTTGTTCAAATTGATTAAAAGTTTCATCGGATGTACTTTCATCGCCGAGCATCCAAATTACAATTTCATAATTTTTTAAATCGACATAATCCTTAAATACCGCTTCATTACTGGTTGAAACAAACCTATAACCTTCATCAAGAATCGGTTGACCATATTGACGGATATAATCATAAGAATTATTATCGCCTGAAGCGCGGTCAAATCCATTCACAATTAAAATCTTTTGATTTGTAGAACTAGGGACAGCACCTAAAACTTCGGTAAATTCAGAAAAACCAGTTGAATTGTAGGATTTTACTTTAAAGTAATAAACAGAATCATTTGAAAGTCCGGTAATGAAAGGATTATTTGTTGCTACATCTACTGAATCATAAAAATTAATTCCGTCTTTGCTTATGAAAATTTTATATCCTGCAGCCCCATCTGAAACCTCAAAATTAAAACTGATTGTTTTGTCTCCAAGTCCGCTCAAATTAAAAGACAACGGTTTTGAAGGAGGTGGAAGAGCGCCGGAACCGAACTTTAGATTAATCAAATTCCACAGTTCCTGTCTCTGACCGTCATAACCTAAAGCCCACATGCCAACTCCTTTTAGATTATTGACAAGAGCCAAATCGTATTTCTTACCTAAACTTTCAAAGTCATCAAACCAAACTTGCATCCAATTATCCGCTTCCCATACATAATAAGGGACTTCATATTTAGTTGACCATAAACGTCCATAAACTTGAGATTGTAAAAATGTATCTCTATAAAATCTATTCCCTACATAATCAATTACAGTCGAGTTAACAGCATTAGTTTGAGTTTCAAATTGACCGCCAAAATAAGCCATTCCTAAAATTAATTTTTCCGGATACGTTGAAACCACTGATGAATATTGAACATTAACAGTATTCGAAATATTAACAGAACCACCAATTAACGGTGAAGTAGGACCGGAAATGGTACTCCATGATCCAAAGAAATCATAACCCATAATAAAAAGGTAATCGCAGCTTTGAGCTAATCCTAATAAATCCCAATTACTCCCCCAATTTACAGCCGGTGCAGCAAATGAAACTTCAATTTCATCAGACATATTAGTTTTTAAATAATCAGTTAAATCGCTCATAAATAAATTAATTCTCTCACCTTGATCCGCAGAATACATAGCTTCAAAATCTATGTTTACGCCATCTAAATTATAAGTCTCAAGTTTTGCTTTTACATTTATGAAAAAAGTCTGCTTATTAACTTCGTTAGTGATAAGAGATCTTATTTCATCTGCATCAAAATTTGCTACTACCATTATTACTTTTGTGCCTGCTGAATGAGCCTCATTTATAACCGGAGTCCATGGCCAGCCTGACGGATTACCGATTATTCCGGTAGAACTAACAGAAAAATCAAATACTCCAATATGAGAAATCAAATCATACTTAATATATTGATAGTTGCCATTTAGATATTCCCAATAAGGCAAATATCCAAAAACAGATTTATTTAACGTTTGTGATGCATCTTTATTCAAAGGAATTATTTTATCTTCGGAAGACTGTAATTTATTTTCAAGATTGTCATATTTAATACCATATAAATTTTTATGCTGCTGATGAATACTTTTTCTCTCTTGTGCGTATGTAATAATTAGGAAAAACAGCAGCAGCGCAAATAATTTCTTCATAAAATTCCCTTTCTTTATGTAAATTATTGTTTCGATATCTTGAATTGATAAAGTAACAGTAATTAAATAATTTAGCAGATCAAATAAAAATAAAACATTTACAAATACAACATAAAAAGAGGTCAAGATGATTTCAAAAAAAATGGAAGACTCGTTAAACAAACAATTAAATGCAGAATTATTTTCTTCATATCTTTATTTATCTATGTCAGCATATTTTGAAGCACAAAATTTAAATGGTATGGCAGCATGGATGAAACTTCAATCAACCGAAGAATATGAACACGGCTTAAAATTTTACGAATTTATAGGCAGCGTTGGCGGAAGAGTTTCATTAGATGCAATTGAAAAACCACAAGCTGAATGGTCTAATCCTGCAGAAGTTTTTGTAGCTTCATTAGAACATGAAAAATTTATTACCAAAAGCATTTATGAACTTGCTGACTTAGCGATTGAAGAAAAAGATCATGCAACAAGAAATTTCTTGAATTGGTTTGTTGATGAACAAGTTGAAGAAGTTGCTTCAGTTACTACAATTGTTGAGAAATTTAAAATGGTTGCCGATAGTAAAAACAGCATGTATCTATTAGACAGAGAATTAGGTAAAAGAGGACAAAAATAAGAAATTATTTCCCATATTTATATTTTTTACTTATATTTGGAATCTTGAAATAAAATAAGAAACTTTGGAGCGAATAATGTCTAGAAGATGTCAAGTTACTGGTGTTGGTCCGATAAGCGGTCACAGTATATCTCATGCTCATAATAAAACTAAGAGAAGATTTTTACCTAATTTACAAAAGAAAAGAATTTGGGTTAGCGAATTAAGTAAATTCGTTACCGTAAAATTAACTGCAAAAGCTTTGAAAACTATTTCTAAAAATGGTACTTCAGAACTTGCTAAACTTGTAAGAGAAAATAAAATATAAGTTTTTGAGTTTATTGCTTTTTTCTAAACCCGGACTTTTAAGTTCGGGTTTTTTATTTTACACCAAAATTGACTATTCACCTTTCCTTCAATAAATTAGTCTTTTTAATAAAATGACTATTATATATGAAAAAAATCTTTCTCCCAATCTTTCTTCTCGCATTTAATATTAATGCCCAAATTAATTTATCTAAATTCCAACCGATAGCCGATTCAATAAAAAACTATTCACTTACCAATAATATAGGATATAATTGGTTAAGCGAGCTTTCTCAAATTGGCTCACGTCCGGCAAATTCAAAAAACTTTCTTAAAGCTATTGATTGGGCAAAAAATAAATTTGAAGAAATTGGTGTTGATACAATCTATACTCAAGAAGTGACAATCCCCAATTGGATTCGAAATGATATTGAAAAAGCACACTTGGTTAACTCCAAAGGAGAATTTATTTCTGACTTAACAGTTGCCAGTTTAGGCGGGAGTAAAGGCGTACCAGATGGGATTAGAGGTAAAATATTAGAAGTAAAATCCTTTGAAGAATTGCAATCAAAAAAAACTCAAGCTCAAGGGAAAATAATTTTCTTTAACAGACCATTTAATCAGACTTTTAAAAATACTTTTAGAGGCTATGGTGAAGCTGTAAACCAAAGAACTCAAGGAGCCATCGAAGCTGCTAAAGTTGGCGGAATTGCAGCAATTGTCCGCTCAATAACAACTAAAAATGATGATGTCCCTCATGTTGGGATTATGCGTTATGCTGATTCATTAAAACAAATTCCTGCCGTTGCCATCAGTATTGAAGATGCAGATTTTCTTAGTGATCTAATTAGAAAAAATCCTAATTATGAAGTTGAGATAACTACAAATTGTGAAAACTTGCCAGATACAAAATCTTTTAACCTTATTGCAGAAATAAAAGGGACAGAATTCCCAGAAGAGATAATTGTTGTGGGGGGTCATTTAGATAGCTGGGATAAAGGAGATGGAGCTCATGATGACGGTGCACCTTCAATCCAAACGATGGAAATTCTTCATATTTTTAATAAGCTTGGTATTAAACCAAAACGAACAATAAGATGTGTTCTTTTTACTGCTGAAGAAATTGGACTTTTTGGCGGAATTGAATATGGAAGAATTGCTGAATTGAAAAATGAATTTCATTTAGCGGCAATAGAGTCTGATAGAGGAGCTTTTACGCCAAGAGGTTTTACCGCGCAAACTGATTCTATTTCTTTAAGCAAAATGCAAAAATGGATTCCCTTATTAAAGGAAACCGGAATTGATTGGTTTGAATTTGGCGGCTCCGGTCCCGATATTTCCAGAATCAAAAATGTAAAAGCCGGCATTGGATTTATACCGAACGACCAAAGATATTTTGATGTTCACCACTCCGATAATGATACTATCGATTCTGTGAATCCAAGAGAAATGCAGCTTGGAACAGCTGCAATGGCAATACTTACATTACTTTTATCAGAAATAGGTTTATAAAACAAATGAGGAGAATTAATTTTGAGAAAATTATTATTATCAATTATGACAGGAATTTTTCTTTTTGGATGCAGTCCAAAAGAAGAAGAGCCTAAAGAAGATTTAACAATGCTTCAGAAGAAAATTGATCAATTTGCAAAAACCGATATTAGTTATGACAGTGAACTGCTTGATGAAAATCAAAAAATTGTGGTGCAAAAATTATATGAAGCCTCAAAAATTATGGATGAGCTTTTCTTGGAACAAGCCTACTCTAAAAATTTTGAGATAAGAGAAAAACTTCAGAATTCAAGTGATCCAAAAGATAAACTTACTTTGGAATATTTCAATATTATGTTCGGTCCTTTTGACAGACTCGATCATGATAAACCCTTTTATGGAACTGAAGAAAAACCGCTTGGTGCAAATTTTTATCCGGAAGATCTGACTAAAGAAGAATTTAATAATTGGTTGGAAAATCATCCTGAAGATAGAGAAGCATTTACATCTGAATTTACAGTAATTAAAAGAGACGGTGAAAATTTAATTGCCGTTCCTTATTCTGAAGCTTATAAATTGCAATTAACAAATGCTTCAAATCTATTAAAAGAAGCCGCCGAATATGCAGATAATGCTAGTCTAAAAAATTATTTGGTAACTCGCGCAGATGCTTTCTTATCCAATGATTATTACGAAAGTGATATGGCTTGGATGGATTTAAAAGATCATTCAATTGAAATAGTAATTGGTCCATACGAAGTTTATGAAGATAAAATGTTCAATTATAAAGCTGCCTTTGAAAGCTTCTTAACAATTGTTGATCCTGCTGAAACGGAAAAATTGGAAGTCTTTAAAAAATATTTGACTGATATGGAAAAGAATCTGCCAATTCCCGATGAGCATAAAAATTTCGAACGTGGCAGCGAATCCCCTATTATGGTAGTACAAGAAGTGTTTGGAGCCGGTGATACTAAAGCCGGAGTTCAGACTTTAGCTTTTAATTTACCTAACGATGAAAGAGTTAGAAAAGCTAAAGGATCAAAAAAAGTTATGCTGAAAAATTTGCATGAAGCTAAATATGAAAAACTTCTTTTCCCTATAGCTGAAATAGTTTTGGAAAAAGATCAATTACAATATGTAACATTTGATGCATTTTTTAATCATACTTTAATGCATGAAATGTCTCATGGATTAGGACCCGGATTCATTAAAGTAAACGGAACAGATACAGAAGTTAAAAAAGAATTGAAAGAGACTTACTCAACCATAGAAGAATGCAAAGCTGATATTTTAGGAATGTGGAATAATCTTTACTTGATTGAGAAAGGTGTTTTTTCCAAAAATATTGAAAAGCAAATTTGGACTACATTTTTAGCCGGAGTTTTCCGTTCTGTTAGATTTGGTATTGGCGAAGCCCACGGCGGAGGAAACGCTATTATTTATAATTATATGTTGAATAACGGCGCTTATGTATTTAACGAAAATACAAAAACAGTAAGTGTTAATTATGATAAAGCTAAAGATGTTTTGAAAAATCTAGCAAACGAATTATTGATGATACAAGCTTTGGGAGATTATGACGGCGCATTAAAGATGATGGCAGATTATAAAATCAGTTCTCCTTCTATGAAAATATTAATTGATAAATTGAATGAACTACCCGTTGATATAAATCCGGTTTTTCAGATTGAAGAAGAACAGAAGTAAAAGTATTTAACTGTCATTGCGATTGCTACAAAGCAATCTTTTTACAAATAATTCTCGAAAGTTTTTTGCAATGAGTTTATCGCAATGACAATAATTTTATTTTATTACTCTACTGAATATCCCCTTATAGTTTCATCATTAATTGTATATATATATTTTTCACTAGGTGATAAGAAATATTTTGCAGTTTCTGATTCTTCCGCTTGCCATTTCTTTACTCCGCTTGATAAATCAAGTGTAACTAAGTTTTCATCAAGACAATAAACAATAGAATTTCTAATAATCTTTGGAACGTAACTAACTTCATCATTAGCGTAATTCCATTCGCTTTTCCAAACTTCGCTTCCATCAGAAGTATTTAACATCGCAAAACCTTCAGGTGCAATTGCAAGTATAAGTTTATCGCTGTATAAAACTTTCAAACATTTCTTAGCTGAAACACCATAAATATTTCCCCAACTTGTATAAGTTGAAGTCATATCGGCATCCGCAGATTCTTCCAAAAATCCGGCAGATGCCTCTTCATCATAACCGCCTGAAGTAGTTGTAGTTGTATACGACCAGCCGCCTCCAATGTAAGTTGTTGTTGAACGTGTTCTTGGAACAGTCCCCAGCCATCTTTCTTGAATTGCGTAAGTTTCTTCGTATTCCATTTCGCCTATTGAATTACTTTCAAAATTATACTGCCAATCATAATTTCCACCTTCTTTTCCTAATTTTAATGCATAGATGTTATTATCATCTGCAAAGTAGAGTCTTTTTGTATTTTCATCATAATAATTTGCAATTGAAAATTGAGGAGTTTGTAAACTTGGATCAACTTCTGTGTTAACTTTCCAAATTATTTTTCCGCTTATTGCATCAATTGCCATAAATCCGTATGGATCCTCTGAAAAGGTTTCGTTAACTTCAATATCATCTTCTTTAAGAAAAACATTATAGTCTTGTTTTCCAAATTTTGTATATAAAATTCCATCAATTAATTGAAGATTAGTTACAAAACCAGCTTCTTCACCTAGTGTCCAAAGCACTTTACCATCATCTAAATTAAATCCTACTAATTTTTCTTCTCCGGCTAGAAAAGCTAAATTATCGAAATACGCAATCGACGCAAGTTCATTGATTTCATTGAAGCCTTCGGATAAAGCAAAATAAGTTGCATAAATAATTTCTCCGGTTTTTTTATTCACTCTAACAAATCCTTCACCCGGCTCTTCTCTAGTTTGAGGATTCATCATTGGTTCTTTAATACGGCATTCAAAAATTATATCACCTTCATATTCAAAATAGTCATATGTAAAACCAATATTACCATAACCCATCAAGTCATTTATTTGATCATATGCTCTCAATGCATTGTCTGCATTTACTCCGGCTGAAGCAACAGTGAATGCTACACTAAAAACACCAGTTATGGCTTTTGCTAATCCTCTAGTGAAATCTGACATTGCAATTTCAGAAAGTAAAACAGGAGTTTTATAATTTACATCGCCGGTTAAGGAATTAATACTCATTAAATAAATATAAGTTCCATTGTCGGATGACATTATTAATGGTCTGTTGTAAGCAACTAAAATATTATCGCCATCCATATCAATGTACTTATGAACATAACCCTCAAACATAGGATCATCTTCTTCAGTCTGCCATAGTAATTTTCCTGCAACTAAATCCAAAGCTGCCATATGATCACCAAGACTTAAAACCAAAATATCTTTATTCTCTGTTTTGACTGAAGTAAGAGTTCTAACATCATCAAACTGAAAAGCAATTTCCGTAACTTCATTTGTATTGAAATTGAAATGAACCATTTTTTCTTCGCCCAATACTGCAGCACCGGCTGCTGTTGGAATTATCACATTTTTTTCACCATCAATACTCATTTCAACTGAAGCAACAACTTTATTATTTATTAAATCCAATAGTATTGCTCCATCTTCCAGAACAAATAAATAGTTGGTCTGATCTTCATCTTCGTACTTCCAAGGCAAACCATTTTCAATTAACTCTCTGTTAATATCATAATCTTCACCCGAATAAAGTTTTTCACCTGTAGCGATGTCGTATAAAACCGCCATTTCAGAATCTTCCATAACAAGAAGTTTGTTCCTTTTTGAAAAAACATCATAATTAAAAGTACCTAAATCAACCAGCTCGCCCCAAAATGTAAATTCATTTCTGTAAAGTTCTTCGCCAGTATTTAAGTTGACACCAAGTTTTTCATCTCCAAAATCGAACATTGCATAATTCATAACAAAGTAAAGATCAAAAAAATCAGATTGACTAATTCCATCATATTCCTTTTCCCAAAGCATTTTGCCGGAAACTGCATTATAAGCCTGAAGTTTATCGTCTGAGTTTGTAATATAAAGTTCGCCAATGAGCTGACTTATACCTTCTTTATCGAAATCTTCAACTTCCATTTTCCAAACTTCTGCCCCGGTTTCGGAGTTGTAACACCAAACATATTCCCCGCTTGTTATAAATAAATATTTTCCTTCATTTATAAATTCATAGAATTCAATTGGTTCATCAAGATCTAGTTCCCATTTAGGAATATCTTGAGCAATTGTTACTGATGTAAAAAAAATAACAAAGAATAAAATTGCGTTTTTTTTAGAATTGAACATCTCTCGCCCTTTGATTTTGTGAAAGTTTGTATAAAAAAGACAAGATGTATGCCATATAAAATGGTCTTAAAATTGGACATAAACGCCAATTAGATTTGGAACTGTTGGATAAATGCGACAGATGAGCAAATTTTGTTTTCGCAAAATTGCGACACTTTAATTTTTTGGGATTTTGGGAAATAATTTGAGATGTGACAAACAATTAAATTCGTGTCATTGCGAGCGGATTTTATTTAAGCAATTTATCTTGCAGATTTATCGATTCACTCGCAATGACTTTTATAAAGTATTCAACTATTTAGTAACTTAATTTCATTAAGCCCACTTAATCAAACCCAATTCAAAAGGATTAATTAGTAAATTGTGCTTAGGAAGAACTCTCAATGTATAACCAAATTGCCCGGTTCTTTCGCAGTTAATTTCTCCAGTATATGAATAAGTTCCATTCTCTCCGCCTGAATTCTTCATGTTAACAAATTCATTTGCATGTGGAATACTTTGTTCATCAACCTTCCCATAATAGATTTGAACTTCTACATCATCCGGAGTTAAATTACCAAGCATAACTTGAGCAGATATTTTATTCTTAGATCCAACAGTTAATTCAGATCTTTTAAGTTTTTCTTCTGTACTAAGAATTCTAATTTTATCCCAATTATGTTGAAGATTAGCTTTCCATTGAGAAAATTCTTTTCCCATTTCGAAATCATTTTTCAATAAATGTTTTCTGTTTTTGAATGCTTTATCATAAAACTTAACATGATATTGCTGGACCATTCTATGTGTATTAAAAGCAGGTCCTAAAGTTTTCATAGAATTTTTCATCATTCTAATCCAACCTCTTGGTAGCTTGTCATCTCCTCTATCATAGAAAGTTGGGACTATTTCTTTTTCAAGAGTTTCGAAAATTAATCTTGATTCAATTTCATCTTGATAATCAATATCATCATATTCTTCACCGTTTCCAATTTTCCATCCTAAAGAAGCATCATAACCTTCATCCCACCAACCGTCAAGCACGCTAAAATTCAATCCACCATTGGCTATAACTTTCATACCCGATGTTCCGCTAGCTTCTAAAGGTCTTCTGGGATTATTCATCCAAACATCACAGCCTTCAACTAAATAGCGAGCAACATTCATATCATAATTCTCAATAAAGACAACTCTTTTGCGGAGATGATCATCCTTAGCATATTGAATTATTTCTTGAATTAACTTTTTACCTTCTTCATCTTTCGGATGGGCTTTACCTGCAATAATAAGCTGAACAGGTCGTTTTGAATCTGCTAAGATTGAAAGAAGTCTTTCAAGATCTCTAAATATTAAATTTCCTCTTTTGTAAGTTGCAAATCTTCTTGCAAATCCAATTGTTAAGGCTGTAGAATCTAAAACTTCTTTAGCTTTTTCCAATTCAATCTGCGATCCGCCTCTGGCCATAACTTGTTTGCGTAAACGATTTCTGGCAAATGCAACTAATCTTTCTCTTCTTCTTTCATGAGTTCTCCAGAGTTCTTCATCAGGAATTTCTTCAACTCTTTCCCAATTTAACTCATTGGAAGGATCTTCAAAAACTCTTGAACCTAAATAGCGAACAAGCAGTTCATCCATTTCATTAGATAAATGAGTTCTTATATGAATACCATTTGTGATAGAGTCTATAGGTATTTCGTCAAATGGAATACCTCTAAACCCGTCTACCCATAAGCTTTTTGAGACTTCGCCATGAAGTTTTGAAACACCATTCACATATCCGGCAGTATTCATAGCCAAATGAGCCATATTAAAATTTGAGGGCTCTTTCTCTTTTATAATTGTTCCCAATCTGTAGAATTCTCTATCGGAAAGACCAAGTTCATTTCTATAATAATTACCAAAATATTTTTCTACTAAATCATTAGCAAAAACATCAATGCCCGCAGGTACAGGCGTATGAGTAGTAAATACATTTGTATAAAAATTTATGTCTTTAGCTTGAGTATAAGTCAAATTATGATTTTTAATTAAGTATCTAATTCTTTCTAACGATAGAAAAGCTGAATGCCCTTCATTCATGTGGCAAACAAGAGGTTTGCTGCCTAATGCGTGCATTGCTCTTATACCGCCGATACCTAATACAATTTCCTGCTGAATTCTAGTTTCGCTGTTGCCGCCATATAAAGTTCTTGTAATTCTTCTATCTTCAGGCGTATTCTCTTCTAAATTTGTATCTAGCAAATATAAAGGAACTCTTCCAACATCAATTTTCCATATTTGGAAATAAACTTTCCTACCGGGAAAATCTAAATCAATTTTAATTGGATTTTTATCTTTATCTGTCTGAAGAGTCATTGGCTGATTATAAAAATCTGTAATTTCATATTTCTCTTGCTGCCAGCCGTCGCTTGTTAAATACTGTTGGAAATATCCTTCTTTATAACATAAGCCTATTGCAATCAATGGAATACCTAGATCACTGGCAGATTTTAAATGATCGCCTGAAAGAACGCCCAAGCCACCGGAATATATTTGTAAACATTCAGTTAAACCAAATTCGGCCGAAAAATATGCTACAAAAGGTTTATCTGTTTTTGAATAATTCTTTTGATACCAGGTAAGATCATTAACGTAGTTCTTAAGATCTTCATGAACACGTGCCATGTGTGCCAAAAATCCGTGATCTTCTAGTAACTCAAGCAATCTTTCTTGACTAACTTTCCCCAATAATATCATTGGATTATGATTTGACTCAGCCCAAATTTTACTATCAATTCTTCTAAATAATTTTAATGCATCTTGGTTCCATGACCAATAAATATTGTAAGCTATCTCGCGTAATGGCTCCAATTCCTTTGGTAAAGAAGGAACCACATTGAAGTTCCCCTTAAAATTCAACATATATCAAACTCCGTTAATTTTTCAAAAAATCATATCTATTTATAGGAAAAATATTTGTTATGCAATCTTGATTTTTAAATAATAAGTTGCAAGGATTTAGTTTCAAAAAGTCTATTTACATAATAAAAAAAATTTGAGAACAAAATCAAAATTACTCATGTAAAAGATTTTTGATTAATTATTGTCATTCCAGATTGTTAAATTAAATAATAAAAAATTTAGAGACTATGGAATATTTCATAACAGCAATTTTAGCATATTTTTTGGGATCCTTTCCTACTGCATTTATTATTCTTAAAAAAATCAGAAATGTTGATATAACTCAACAGGGTTCCGGAAATGTTGGAGCTTTAAATTCTTACGAGGTTTCAAACTCCAAATTAATTGGAATTTCTGTTTTGATTATTGATGCATTCAAGGGGTTTATTATTGTATTTCTCGCTAAGCAATTTGTTGCAGATACTTTCTTAGTTGGTGCCGTTGCTCTTATTTTTGGAGTTGCCGGTCATTGTTTTTCTCCATGGCTGAAATTTAAGGGAGGACGAGGATTAGCAACTGCCGCAGGCGGATCATTACTTTTAGCTCCCGTTATTTTAATCTTATGGCTTGTATTTTGGCTGTTAGCATTTTTGTTTAGAAAAAATGTTCATTTTGGTAACATCACCGCTACAATTTTAACAGGGCTATTGGCTTTTTCTTCATCAGATATTTTGAATAAATATTCCATTCCTGCTTCAGTTGATGACACTGCTTATTCCGTTTCCATTTTAATATTAATGACGATAATCTTTATTAAACATATTCAACCATTGAAAGAATACCTTTCTGAGCAAAAGAATAAAGTTAGGAGCAAATAAGATGAGTAAATTTAAAACCGTTTTCTTCACAATTATTATAACGATGCTTTTAATGTCAGCTGCATTTGCGTTTATTTTTACAAAGAGCAAAACAGATTCAACATTAACTGATGAGCCGAATAAAACTATTTCAATTGCCGATACTTTTGCCACATCTCCTGAACAAAGAGAAATTATAAACAATGATATTTATCATTCAAGAAGAAATATAATTACAGAAACTGTTTCAAATATTAGCAAATCCGTAGTCGGAATTAACACAAAAGAAATTAGGCAGTACAGGAGCCCCTTTAGCAATGATCCATTTATGCGATACTTTTTTGGTGATGGAGTTTATAACAAAGAAATTAGAGGATTAGGCTCAGGAGCAATCATTTCTCCGGATGGTTATATTTTAACCAATGATCATGTTGCCGGGAATGCGGATCAAATTTATGTAACTCTTACAGACGGCACCAGATATGAAGCTGAATTAATTGGTTCCGATCAAGTTTCTGATATTGCATTATTAAAAATAGATTCAGAAAATTTACCTTATGTAAAGCTTGGTAATTCCGATGAAATAATTATTGGCGAATGGGTTATTGCTCTTGGAAATCCTTTTGGCTTTTTTAACATAAATGATAAACCTACTGTAACGGTTGGCGTTGTAAGCAGTTTAGGTATGAACTTGAACCCATTGGAAAATAGATATTACTTAGATATGATTCAAACCGATGCTGCAATAAATAACGGCAACAGCGGCGGCCCATTAGTCAACAGCATTGGTGAACTTATTGGAATGAATACATTGATATACTCGCAAAGCGGCGGCAGCATTGGAGTTGGCTTTGCTATCCCTATTAATAAAATTAAAAAAATTGTTGATGAACTTAAAGAAAATGGAAGTGTTGACAGAGATTTTTGGACTGGTCTTAGAATACAAAATGTTGACGAAGGAATTGCTAACTATTACAAACTTAACAATACACATGGAGTAATTGTTACTCACGTTTGGGAAAAATCTCCGGCTTCAAAATCCGGCATTGTTCCGGGAGACATTATTCTAAAAATAAATGATTATATAATTACTGACGACCAAGTAATTAAAGGGGTTCTTCAAGAATTTAGAACTGATCAAACTGTCAATCTAAAAATTTTGCGTGACGGAAAAGAAACTAACAAACAAATGAAATTGGAAAAAAAAGATGATTAAACGATATACGCGCCCGGAAATGGGAAATATTTTTGAGGAAGAATTCAAATATTCAACTTGGTTAAAAATCGAAATCTTAGCTTGTGAAGCCAGAGCAGAATTTGGTGATATTCCGAAAGAAGACGCTGAAGTTATAAAAGCAAAAGCAAATTTTGATGTTGAAAGAATTTTAGAAATCGAAGAAACAACAAAACATGATGTAATTGCGTTTCTTACAAATGTAGCAGAATATGTTGGACCAGAATCAAGGCATATTCATTATGGAATGACCTCTTCCGATATTCTCGATACTGCACTTTCATACCAGATGAAAACCGCCGGGGAGTTGCTGCTAAAGGATTTAGTTACCTTTAAAAATTCTTTAAAGAAAAGAGCTTTAGAACACAAACGAACAATTTGCGTTGGAAGAAGTCATGGAATTCACGCTGAACCAACATCAATGGGATTAAAGTTTGCTTTGTGGTATGAGGAAACAAAAAGAAATATTAAAAGATTAGAAAGTGCAATAGAAACAATATCAGTCGGACAAATTTCCGGCGCAGTAGGGACTTTTGAGCACTTATCACCAAAAGTTGAAGAATACGTCTGCGAAAAAATGGGACTTAAACCTGCTTTAGTTTCTACGCAAGTAATTCAAAGAGACAGACATGCAGAATTTCTCACAACGCTTTCAATAGTCGGCGCAACACTCGAAAAAATTTCTGTAGAAATTCGTCATTTGCAACGAACAGAAGTTTTAGAAGCAGAAGAATTTTTTTCGAAGGGACAAAAAGGATCATCTGCAATGCCGCATAAGAGGAATCCAATTGTGAGCGAAAGAGTAACAGGTTTAGCCAGATTGCTGAGAGGCAATGCCATGGCGGCAATTGAGAATGTTGCACTTTGGCACGAAAGAGATATTTCTCATTCATCAGTAGAAAGAGTTATAGTTCCGGATAGCTGCATCACATTAAACTACATGTTAAATCTGATGATTAAACTTGTGGATAACCTTTTAATTTATCCCGAAAATATGATTAAAAATTTGGAATTAACAAGAGGTTTAGTTTTCTCACAATCCGTTTTATTAAAACTAGTTGAAAAAGGTGCCTCCAGGGAAGACTCATATAAGCTAGTGCAAGAACCGGCAATGAAAGTTTGGGGAGATAAAAGTAAAAATCTAAAAGATGAATTGCTTAATTCCGAAGATGTAAAAAAAATTCTTACCGAAAATGAAATAAGTGAAATTTTTGAGTACGATAAGATGTTGAAAAATGTGAATTACATTTTTTCTAGATCAGTTGAGAAATAATAAAAAGAGGTTTTTATGAAATACACAAAATATATTTTTTCGTTTACTTTACTTACATTTGTTTTTATTGCTTGCGGAGGAAATGCAGATTCTATAAAAATAAATGATCCGGCTCCAGATTTTACTTTACAAGATGCAGTCGGAAATTCTTATTCACTCAGTGATTATAAAGATAAATCACCAGTGGTTATTTATTTTTATCCAAAAGCAAGCACACCAGGATGTACAAAACAAGCTTGTGGTATTAGAGACGAATATGAAAAATTCCGCGAGAATAATATTACTGTTTTAGGTATCAGCGTTGATTCAAAAGAATCTCTGAAAGAATTTATGGAAGAATATTCTCTTAACTTCCCTCTCCTTTCCGATGAAAGTAAAAAAGTTGCTGAAGCATACGGAGTTCTTAACAATATTGGTTTATCAAGTAGAATTACTTTTATAATTGATAAAAATGGAAATATTGCAAATGTAATTCGTGATGTAGATGTCGATACTCACGCAGATGATGTTTTTGAAATCGCTACTAAATTATAACATTCAAAAAAATTATTTCCACAAAAATCTGTAATTTAACTGCTGAATTATTCTGCTGAATAGCAGACTTAATTCAGCAGTTTTTTTATCAAATAAAAAACATAGCTGACTTTAGTAATTCTTTATTATGCTAAACAACAGCACTTTCTTTCCCTGAGTCTTTAACAAACAAGCATGAAGAATTAATTTTCAGCGGAGTTTCTCTTATCAAATTAAAATTCAGTTCATCTCCCAAACCAAAAATATTTAGATCAGCTTTTGGAGAATTTTCTAAGACTTCTTCAAAAGATCCGGTAAGAACAAAAAATTCTGTTAATGAAGGAAGTCTCGCTTGATCGCTTAATCTTTCTAAAAAGGAATGAAGTCTTTTAACTTCATTTTTATTATTTGCAACCGTAACTAAATTAATTCTTCCTTCCCAATTTAATTGAAGCTGCAAAGCGATTAAAATTGCTAAATGCCAGTTTGGGCTTCGGTCTCTTAGCCATACATTTACAGTTTTCTGAAATCCAAATGCAGTTTGAGGATGCTGTCTTAAAAGTATTAAACCAAGTTCATGCTTGTTTGCCTGCAGAACTATTTCATTTATTATGTAATCCTTTTCTACATTATTGCCAATTGTAAGGAATAATGTATTTGGTCTAAAAGAACCCCCTTGCAAAGTTTGAATTACTAACTTAGCGCCGTGCAAAAAATTCTCATCTTCAATTACGGATGAGTTAACAAATATTTTTTCATTTCGTAAAGGATTTACTAATTCTTCTAAATCTTTTAATGTCTCTTCCCTGTCATTATTTTTCACAGAAAACGCAAACACACTTCCGGATGGATAAGTAATATTTTTTATGAACAATAAAGAGCCTGACCATTTTTTGGGTTCTTCAATCGGCAGTAAAATATCAGGTTTCCAAACTACAAAATGACGAGGAAATTTTGCTGCTAATCTAGAGGCATATTCAGCAAGAACCAAGAACATTCCGCCCCTTATATCTCCCCAATCTGCTTGAAGTCCTTTTCTGGTAAGGTAAATATATATTACAACAATAATTATCAACGCAATGATGCTAAAAACCGGATTGATCAGGAGCATGACAAATAAACTTCCTAAAGCACCGATTAATGGAATTATTCTAGGTACTTTAAAGGTTGGACGGAAGCTAATCATCTTCATACTTTGCTGAATGAAAACAACTAAATTTAAGGTTCCATAAGTAATTAGAAAGAACATCGTAATTAAGGAAGCAAGAGCATCCAGACTTCCAAAAATAAGCGCTATGATTATTAATCCACCCGTAAAAACAATTGCGTTTCTAGGTTCACCATTTGCAGTTTTCTTATTAAATAAAGCATAAAAAGGAACAGATTTATGTTCGGACAATGCTTGCAAAATTCTTGGCGCTCCAATCATACTTCCTAATGCCGAAGAAAAAGTTGCCGCTAAAATTCCAAATAAAACTAATGTAGGTGAAAATGATTTTTCAACCATAATCATTTGATTTGATCTCAATTCTTCAGGCGTCCCAACAAGTGAGACCATGTATGCCATTCCAACATAAATAATAAAAGTAACAATAATAGCGCTCATTGTTCCAACCGGAATTGATTTTCGAGGATTTTTCAAATCGCCCGAAAGATTTGCGCCGGCCATAATTCCAGTAACAGCCGGAAAGAATATTGCAAAGACAACCCAGAATCCGGCATCTTCAAATGAACCAATAATTTTCAAATTGTTCATTTCAATTTCGGGAGCGAAAAAAAATGAAATTATTGAAATACCAATTACTGCTAAAATTATATATTGAACACGAATTGCAAAAGCAGCACTTATGAATGAAATAACGAGTAAAATAATCCAAGTAATAATTGAGACTATTAATGGATCATGGTGAGGGAAAATAAATGTCCATCCCTCGGTAAAACCAACAATATAAAGGGCTGCAGAAAGAGTTTGAGAAATATAAAACGGAATTCCAACACTTCCGCCGGCTTCTAATCCTAAAGATTTAGCGATGATTGAATAAGCTCCGCCGGCACCGATCTTTATATTAGTTGTGATTGAAGACATTGCCAAACCGGTAGAGATTGTAATTATTTTTGCAAGCAGAATTATTACAACTGCACCGCCAAATCCGGCATTTCCCACAACCCAACCGAGACGTAAATACATTATTACGCCAAGAATTGTTAAAACATCAGGAGTAAAAACACCACCAAACGTGCCTAATTTTATAGGTTTGTAAAGGTTCTTAAATTGATTTGATATTTTGTCTTTAAGATTTATAAAGTACCTTGATAGCATTTTAAAATTTGAGTCATAATTTAATGGTAAAAGTGAACAAAAAAAGTAAAATCCGTTTAAAAAAAGTGAACAAAAAAAAAGGAAGCTATGAAAAAGAATTTAATTGTACGGCTAATTTTATTATTGTTTCCATTAACTATTTCATGCGAACAAAATAATGGAAACAGCCAAATAAATCCCGATGAATTAAAAGCAATACTTGAAAAATCAGAGAAAGTTTATAGTGAGTTCTGTTCCGGCTGTCACGGTGATTCAATTAAATCTTTAGCGGAAAGTGACTTTGTTCATGGAAAAACTCCTGAAGCAATTTTTGCTTCAATCTATGACGGCAGAAACGATGGAGAAATGCCTTCATTTAAAGATGCTTTCGGAGATACAGAAATTCGCGAAATGGTTGTTTCGATATTGCATGAATCCAAAGATCTAAATCTATATGAAATAACTACGCAAAGAGAAGTTTCTGAAATTTATAAAAGTAAAGACTTAAGCTACAAGTTAGAAACTGTTGCTGATAATTTTGACAGTCCTTGGGGAATGGTTTTTTTACAGGGCGGCGATCTTCTTGTTACAGAAAAAGCCGGTAAGCTATACAAAGTAAATAAATTTGGAAATAGAACAGAAATAAAAGGAGTTCCAAAAGTTAAGTATAAAAGTCAAGGCGGCTTATTGGATATTGAACTGCATCCAAAATTTGCCGAGAACAATTTAATATATCTTTCATACTCAAAAGAAAATACTGAAGATGATGATTTAAGCACAACAGCTGTTTCCATGCTTACATTAGAGGGAAACGAATTAAAAAATGAAAAAGTAATTTTTACAGCTCTTCCTTATGAGAATAACGGAAGACATTTCGGGTCGCGTTTAGAATTTGATATAAATGTATATCTCATTATTACTATTGGCGATAGAGGAAAAAGGGATGATTATCCTCAAGATATATCAACATATCCCGGAAAAGTTCATAGATTTTATGATGATGGAAGAATTCCCGAAGACAATCCATTTGTGAATGAACCAAATGCAGTTGTTTCAATTTTTTCTTACGGACATAGAAATCAACAAGGAATGATAAAGCATCCAGAAACTGATGAGATTTGGACACACGAACACGGTCCTAAAGGTGGTGATGAAATCAATATCGTAAAAAAAGGATTAAACTATTGCTGGCCCGTTATCTCTTTCGGAGTAAATTACAGTGGCACATCTTTCACGGATTTGACCACTAAAAAAGGAATGGAACAGCCTTTGCATCAAAGGACTCCTTCAATTGCTCCTTCCGGAATGGAATTTATCAGCAGTGATATTTATCCGGAATGGAAAGGAAGATTGTTGGTTGGCTCATTAAGTTTCGAGTTCTTGGGAATGTATGGAATTGAAAATCAAAAAGTAGTATATGAAGACAGACTTTTAATTGATATTGGTAGAGTTAGAAATGTTAAGCAAGGCTTGGATGGTTACATTTATGTTGCGCTTGAAAATCCAGGAATTATTTATAGAATAATTCCGGTTAGGGATTAACAATTAAGGATTTTCATTGAGTTCCCAAGTGAGACAAAATTGTAAATTCTTAGTTGATATTTTGGCTACATGTGAGACAGATTATTTTAATGCTTTAGAATAGGTCATTCTTCAAAAAGTGAGCATTCGTCATTATGACGAATGAAGAAAAATCAAAAAGTGAGCGGGTTTACTGTGCAAAAGCCCTTTGATTTTCGGATTTGCTCTTTATTCAGTCCGATAAATCGGACGGCAATATAAAGGACTTTCTTTATTTTATTGCTTCATGAAAATCATTTTCGCACATTGAATATTGCGTAAAATGTGTCTTTCCGGCTTTCTGCGAAAGTAGACTTGGCAAATGATTTTTGAGCTATTGAAGTTATTCTTCAGATTAATATCAACTAGACTTTAACGGTGAGACAGTTACATTTTTGAAAATGGAAAAGATTATAAAACATGGCATTTCTTAAAGAAATGCCATGTTTGGTTTAAATAAGCTATTCCGCAAACGGGATGACTTTCGTTATTTTAATAACATCAATTTTTTTGTCATTACAATTCCATTTGAGGTTTTAAGTCTATAGAAATAAACCCCGCTTGTTAAACTGCCTGCATTAAAGTTTACTTCGTAATTTCCGGCTGATAATGGTTCATTTACTAAAGTTGCTACTTCACTGCCAATTACATCATAGACTTTCAATGTAACATGCAGTTGTAAAGACGTCTCTACAGTAGGAATTGAAAATTTAATTGTTGTTGCTGGGTTAAACGGATTTGGATAATTCTGCTCTAATGAAAATTCTTTCGGTATTGATGCATAATTCCCCGCTTCTACTGTTATTATTTCTGAGTATTCAAATTTTCCGTCAAAATCTATTTGTTTTAGGCGGTATTGCAATACTTCTTCTGTACTTTCAAGGTTTTTAAAAATTTCGGAGGTTTTGTCATCTATAAATGAGTATTGTTTTGGACTGTTGCTGTTTCGTTTCCATCAACAAAGCCAATAGCAACCCACCCCTGTAGCTCCGCTCCTTCCCCACCTTGGAGGAGATTAAGGAGTGGGTTTGAATTTCGCTGTATTTCAAATCCATAATTATTTACTTCTGTGGCAGTCTGCCAATTTAATTGAACTTTATTTTCATCTACATTTGCTGTGAATGAGGTTAGTTCTACCGATAAAGGAGTTGTAGAATATTCTGTGGGATATGTAGAAGGATTAGGTGCTTGATAATTATTTACTACAGCCGTCCAACCATATACTTTACTTCCATCATAAGCTAATGAATGAGAGTAACCACCGGAAATTTGAGTAATTGCTACTCCATAAATATCGCTATTTGTACTTGAACTAAAATCTGAATCATCACTAATATTTTTAGGAGTAAAAAAATTTGGAACCGCTGTTGCTCCTAATCCCATATTTGCTGCACCTCCCCACATCCAAACATCTCCTGAATTATCAAGCGCCATTGCATTATTTTGTTGTGCAGCTATTTGGCTAATACCTGATAAGGTTGTTTTTAATGGAATATTGCTGTTTACTTCGGTTGAACCAACTCCTAATTTACCGATAGCATCACTTCCCCAAGTATAAACATTTCCATTATTATCAAGTGCCATTGAAAAATAGCGACCTGCTTTTACTGAAATAATTTGGGCAGAAGCAAAATCAGAACTGTAACTTCCATCAATGGCAAGCTGAGTAATATCAATTGGAGATGGTTGTTCAGTATTATTGTTATTTCCTAATTCTCCATCAGTATTTTTACCCCAAGCATAAACATGACCATTGCTCCCAACAGCCAACATATGATATCTTCCTGCTTCAATATCAACTATATTTGATAAACCTATTTGTGTTGGGATTAGGACATCGGCAGATGATTCACCATTTCCTAATTTTCCATAGGTATCCGATCCCCAAGTATATACCTTTCCGTTATCATCAAGTGCCATCGAAATTGATTCTCCTGCCGAAACTTTAATAATATTTGGATTCCCAGTAAAAGAAAGAATTACTGGAGTTTTTCTCCAAACAATTGAATTATCTCCTACTTGACCATCCCCATTCCATCCCCAACCATATACATCTCCAGTGCTGCTAAGTGCTAAAGAATGTGCTCTACCAGCAGCTACTTCTATTATATCAGCATTTGCAGGCATAACTCCATTACCATTAACTTTTGTTTGTGTTTGTAAATCTATAGTTGAACCTATACCACATTCCGCGTTAGTGTTTTGACCTTGAGCAAACAAATCACCATTTGAGTATATAAAAAAATTATGTTCAGCTGATGAACCAGTAACAATTTTTTGCCCAAATGTAGCTGTTGTAACTATTATTATAGAAATTAATATTCTAATAATTTGTGAATATTTTTTCATATCCATCTCCAATATTTGTTTATAGTTTGTTGGTTTTTTGTCAAAATCATAATTCAACTATCGACAAATAAATTTTGGTCTTAAGCAAAGATGGGTACTCAATATCTACCTAAAAGCAATAAATATTGAGTTTTTGGAGGTTTTTGAAAAATATTTTTTGTGAGAAGATTAATTAACTAAAGAGATAAGATTTTTGCGCCTAAATTTTCTGTCGGAGCTAATTTCATTTTTTTCCGAATGCTGTTTCTTTGGTTTTCTATTGTGCGCACACTTTTGTTTGTAATTTCTGCAATTTCTTTGGTGGATAAGTTCAATTTTATTAATGATAATATTTTTATTTCGGTTGTTGATAAATCGGGATATTCATTTATGAGATTTCTATAAAAATCTATATGTATTTCATTAAATCTAAATTGAAATTCTTCCCATGCTTTGTTACTCACTAATGAATTATCAAGATTCCTAATAACTTTTCTTAATTCTTTATTTTTAACATCGGGCTGTGCAACGGAAATGTTTTGAAGATTTTCTTTAACAATCCTGTTATTCTCATTAATTGCTGCAATTTGAATAGCCCTATTAATTAATTCCGATTCATAAGATTTTGATTTTATTATCTCTTTTTCCAACTCAATATTTCTAAGTTCTATTTCTTTTTTATAGATTTTTCTTTTGTAGATAAACCAGCTTAAAATTATTAAAGAAATAGCAAACAGAATTACTAAATATGAAAAAACCAAATGATTTGTTATTGAGTGATTTTCAAACTTTAATAATTGCTTTTCAATTTTTAATCTTTCGTTTTTCTCTTGAAGCTCTAGAAACTTTGTTTTTTGTTCACTTGAAAAAATTGTGTCTTCAATTGTTACTGCTTCTTGCAAAGCATGAAATGCCTTATCATAACGATTCATTTTTTGATATAATGAAACATAAGAGTGCAAAATTTCAGCTTTTATTCTAGGAATATTTAATTCATTCGAAATATTATAAGAACTGTCATGGTAGGCTATTGCTTTATTATAATTTCCTTTTTGTTCATAAGCCTGTCCCATATTTGCATAAACAATCATTTTTCCAAAATCAATATCTTCGGATTTACAAATTGCCAGAGCTTTTTCATAAAGAGTAAATGCATCTTTCAAATTATTCTGCTCTTTATAAAAATTTCCCAAATTCAAATAAGTAGAAGCAAGTTTTTCTTGATTATTAATCTGCTCAGAAATTTTCAACCCTTTTTTATAGCTTTTAAAAGCCAAATCTAAAGAATCACTTTCGCGATAACTATTACCAAGATTTGAATAATTACCTGCTAGACCAGTATAATTTTCTGTTGCCAGATTGAGTTCAATTGCTTTTTTATAATACTGAATCGCTTTTGAATGATATTTCATTTCTTCATTCAAAATTGCAATATTATTATAAGCTACTGCGAGCGAGGTTTTTTCGTTCATTTTTTTGAAGAGTTCCGCACTAATTAAAAAGGCAGAAATTGCCTCATCATAACTTCCTAAATCCCCTTTTATCATTCCTTTTGTTGTATTGACTTTTGCCGCAACTAGACTATTTTTATCAACTAAAGAATTTTCGGCTTCTTGAATAAAATGTAGAGCGGAATCTAAATCCTTTGTATCGAAATAATTCCAAGCAAGAGAGGCAAAAATATTTGCTTTATGCTTTTCATCAGAATTTTCAAGCAGATCAAATAAATTGCTTTTTGAAAGCGCATGATTTCTTAAACTTTCCAAATAATCTGAATATAAAATAGATGACTTTACAAAACCATCTTCGTAATCAAGATTTTTAGATTCTTCAATAATTTTCTTTACAAAAGGAAGCATTAAATCGGCATCAGAATTTCTGAAATCTTCGGTTAATGCAAGCATAGAATCGATCCAAGATTCATCTTTATCTTTTTGATTCAATAAAACAGATATATTGTCAGTAACACTATTTTGTGCAAAAATTGTAATTATGAACAAACTTATGAGAAGAATGTGTTTTTTCATTATTCCTAAGCTGGATTTTTTTAATGGTGGATTTCAATATAAAGAAAATATGTACTTTCCCAAAATTTAGAGCAAACTAAGCCAAAAACATTTTAAGAATTTGATTGTTTTCTTCGTAACTAATTAATTCCATTCTCGATTCACTTTCAGCTTACAAAAAAAGCTAAAAAACGTTCACTCGAATTGACGGATTTATTGGGCTAAAACCCTTTTGTTTTCGGATTTGCTCTTTGGTCCGTCCGATAAATAGGACGCAATTTAAAAGACATTCTTTGATTTATCATTTTGGTACCATAACATTTAAGCAAATCACATTAATTCGGATGACTTTTAAAAAGACTTTATTTACTAGAAATAATAATGAGCAAATAATCTTACAATCTCTTCAAGAAAATCGATATAAATCTTGAAGTTTTATTGAAACCTATTATTTCAAGATATATATTGAATATCGTAACAAAATTTACTTCTATATTTGAACTATGAGAATAAATTTTAAGTTTTAAAACGAACAATAAATCTTAAAAACAATTTCTATTAACAATAAAAAAGAGAGACATATGGAAAATAATAATGCAAATGAAAGCAAGTGTCCATTTACCGGAGGAGCTGTAAAAAGTGTTGCCGGTGGTGGAACTTCGAACAGAGATTGGTGGCCAAATCTATTGAATTTAGGTATACTAAGACAAAATTCTTCACTTTCAAATCCTATGGGAGAAGAATTTAATTATGCAGAAGAATTCAAAAGCCTTGATTTAGAGGCTGTTAAAAAAGATATTTTTGAATTAATGACTACATCGCAAGATTGGTGGCCCGCAGATTACGGGCATTATGGACCACTTTTTATAAGAATGGCTTGGCATAGTGCCGGAACATACAGAATAGCTGACGGTCGCGGTGGCGCCGGTTCAGGATCTCAGCGTTTTGCTCCTTTAAATAGCTGGCCCGATAACGCAAATTTAGATAAAGCTCGTATTTTACTTTGGCCTATCAAGCAAAAATACGGCAGAAAAATTTCTTGGGCTGATCTTATGATTTTAGCCGGGAACTGCGCTTTAGAATCTATGGATTTCAAAACATTCGGATTTGCAGGCGGACGTGAAGATGTTTGGGAACCCGAACAAGATATTTACTGGGGTTCTGAAGGAGAATGGTTAGGAGATAAACGCTACGAAGGCGATCGTGAACTTGAAAATCCACTAGCAGCTGTTCAAATGGGATTAATTTATGTTAATCCTGAAGGTCCAAACGGAAATCCAGATCCACTCTTGGCAGCAATTGATATTCGTGAAACTTTCGGCAGAATGGCAATGAACGATGAAGAAACTGTTGCGCTTATTGCAGGCGGGCATACTTTCGGTAAAACTCATGGCGCAGGCGATCCAAATAAATTTGTAGGTCGTGAACCAGCGGCTGCCGGTATTGAAGAGCAAGGTTTAGGTTGGAAAAATACTATGGGCAAGGGAAATGCCGAACATACTATTACAAGCGGACTTGAAGGTGCATGGACTACAACTCCAACAAAATGGAGCAATAACTTTTTTGAAAATCTTTTTGGGTATGAGTGGGAATTAACAAAAAGTCCTGCTGGCGCTCATCAATGGAAACCAAAAGGAAATGCTGGTGAAGGTTTAGTTCCTGATGCTCATGATCCTTCAAAAAAACATGCTCCTTTTATGCTTACTACTGATCTAGCTTTAAGATTTGATCCAATTTATGAACCAATATCAAAACGTTTTTATGAAAATCCTGATCAATTTGCAGATGCTTTTGCTCGTGCATGGTTCAAATTAACACATAGAGATATGGGTCCGCGTGCAAGATATATTGGCGCTGAAGTTCCAAATGAAGAATTAATCTGGCAAGATCCAATTCCTGAAGTTACTCATGATTTAATTGATGATAATGACATAACAGCACTTAAAAATAAAATTGCAAATTCCGGATTAACAGTTTCGCAATTGGTAGCGGCAGCTTGGGCTTCGGCTTCAACATTCCGCGGTTCTGATAAAAGAGGGGGCGCAAACGGTGCGCGAATTCGTTTAGCTCCTCAAAAAGATTGGAAAGTTAATAATCCTGAGCAGCTTTCAAAAGTTCTAACAACTTTAGAAGGAATTCAAAAAGAATTTAATTCTTCTCAATCCGGAAATAAAAAAATATCTCTGGCTGATTTAATTGTCTTAGGCGGATGCACAGGAATTGAAATGGCAGCAAAAAAAGCCGGTCATGAAGTTTCAGTTCCATTTACACCGGGACGCGCAGATGCAACTCCAGAGCAGACAGATGTTGAATCTTTTGCAGTTTTAGAACCTTTAGCTGATGGATTCCGTAATTATTTGAAAACTAAATACACTGTTTCAACAGAAGAAATGCTTATTGACCGCGCGCAGCTTCTAACTTTAACTGCTCCGGAAATGACTGCTCTTGTTGGCGGAATGCGTGTACTTAATACAAATTTTGATCATTCTAAAAATGGCGTTTTCACAAATCGTCCGGAAGAATTAACAAATGATTTCTTTGTTAATTTGCTTGATCTAGGAATTACTTGGAAAGCAACATCGGAATCTGGCGAAATTTTTGAAGGTCGTGATCGTAAAACCGGAGAAGTAAAATGGACAGGAACACGTGTCGATCTTATCTTTGGTTCTAATTCAGAACTTAGAGCAATTGCAGAAGTTTATGGCAGCTCTGATTCTCAAGAAAAATTTGTAAATGATTTTGTAGCTGCTTGGAATAAAGTTATGAATCTTGACAGATTTGATCTTAAATAATTTTTCTTAAAATATTATTTAATTTAGAAAGCGGTTCGGAAACGAATCGCCTTTTTTTATTATATAATTTTAGTTTTTTGTGAAATTTAAGACGTCAAATTTTCTAATTATTTATGAGATTCCGGACTTGTCAACCAAAAAACGGTTGCCAAATCTACTTTCGTAGAAAGCTGGAAAGACCTATTATTGTAATTTCCGTTTGCAACAAGCTCAAACGTCAGACGTGAAAAAAGTTTACTGTTTCGGCTGAACTATTCTTCCCCAAGTACAATCCATGTAAATACGTTTTTTGAATTTTATCGAGATCAAAACATCTCAACCTCAGAGGCTTTAATTTGCTTTAGCAACGTGAAAACCTCGGAGTTATTCCGTTTAAAAGCAATCGCAATTAACAATTGTCTTTTAAATAAAATCTATTTCTAAACTTTAGTTTCCATATTTCTTTTTAATCCGACTAAAACTGCTATACTTACAACTATCATTGCAATTGAAAGTGAAATCAAAGAGAATCCAATTACGGCTTCTACTAGAGCTGTTCCCTCTTTTCCTTGCGCCATAATTCCTAACATTTTTCCGCCATTAAAAATTGCCGCGAATAAAATTCCAAGACAATTTGCAAAAGTACCATAAACCGCAAGCCAAAAAGTTATTTTTAACCAACGAATTGAAAGATCAATTTTATGCCAAATAAGCGCAAGAATTATTAGAAACATTCCATTTAAAACACCTTCAATATGGCTTGAAACTCCCATTCTGGGATTTGCAAAAATTGGTATAAATAATCCGATGACTAAGCCAAGCAAGAAAAGTAAAACACCTAAAAAAATCAGTCTATTTGATTGTCGGGTTTTTAATAATGTATTTTCCATGATTTCCCTTTTTCTTTAGATTTAACTAATTGCCAAGCATAAACGGAACAATATTATTTACAAACTTCCATTCATTATTAGAGTTATCTTTTTGGATAAGTCCGAACCAGCCACGATCGTCCCAAACGGTTGAAGACATTCCATTTTGATAAGTTGTCTCTACTACTGTCCTATAAAATTCACGGACAATATCTGTGTTGCGTTCATGTTCGTTTTTTGCTCGTCCAACTCCATATTCACCATAATTTACCGGAATACCAATTAATTTAGAATGCTCAGCCACTTTTATTATTGAGTTTTTCACAATATCTTTTCCGGGATATTCCAGATTGCTGCCATCTTGTCCGCAAAAGCTCCATGGATCATAAGTGTGTACTTGAATAGCGAGATAGGAATCCATTCCATTTCCCGGTAAAAATTCCTTTGAAGGAAATACTTCTTCAATTGTTGTATGGTTTCCCATTCCATTTGTTGCAATCATTATAATTCGGGATTCATTTAAGCCACCCGTTTTTCTTATTGCATTATAACCAACTTTATTAATAGCTCTTGTAAGAGAAATTGCTAAAGAATCTGATGGATTTCTTCCTCCGCTCCAATCTCCAAAAGCACCTTCGGGTTCATTCATTAATTCGAAAATTAAGTGCTGCGGATAATCTTTGAAGTAATTAGCTATTTCTTTCCAAAGATTTTCAAATTTGTTATTAAATTCCGGCGAACCATCATAATGCTCTTTAAATCCGCGTTCATGATGTGTATTTATAACTACATACAATCCTTTGTTTAAGGAAAAATCAATAACTTCTTTTAGTTTTAAAAAACGATTATGCTCAAAATTAATATTGCCTTTTTGATCAGCTAAGGCATCAACATCAAATCCTTCCATCCAAGTTACCGGAATTCGAATATGTTTCATTCCTGCTTTAATGTACAGTTCAATAATTGGTTTAATTTCTTCCGGCGAAGTAGAATTAAAACCATTTTCGAAAGTGTTGCCTAAATTAAAACCGGCGCCCATGTTTTCTATAACTTTGTGACTATCATGCTGATTAGGATTTTCTTTTGATTGCAGACTTAAAGTGAAAAATATTACTGCTGTAAATATCGTTAATAGAAATTTGCAACTATATTTTGTTTTCATATTTTTCCTTTGGGTTTATTTACTTCTTACAATGTTTCTTTTTACAGTAATATTAATTTTGATCAAAATTAATTTATAATATAATTCATTTTTCAATAAATGGATTCAATTCTCTACCGTAATTCATTAAAATTTACGATTTGCTCCAACTTCTTAAAGTTAGAAAATACGAGCGAACTAAAATATAGAATCAATATTTAGTAATTGATCAATTACATAAATACAATTTTTGAGTTGTTTTAGTTATAAGAAATGGGGCGGATTGAATATTTTTAAATCAATCCGCCAATAAAGATTTTACTAATTTTGCGAAGCTTTATAAGCAGGTTCTAGTTCAATTCTGTCTTTTTCTTTTGTGTTGGTTAATTTGGAATGAAGTTTATTCAACACAACTCTCATATCATTAATTACATAAAGAGATGACGGAAGTACAAGTAAAGTTAAAAATGTACCGAATAATAATCCAAAGGCAATTGAAACTGCCATAGGTACTAAAAATTGTCCTTGCTCGCTGGTAAGCATAATAATTGGCGCAAGACCGGCAGTAGTTGTAACAGTGGTTAAAATTATTGGTCTAAATCTACTCATACCAGCATCATAAAGTGCATCTTGAATCGGTTCGCCTTCTGAAATTAATTTGTTAAATCTATCTATAAGCACAACTGAATCATTTACAATAATTCCGGCAAGCGCAACAATTCCCAAAAATGAAAGTATGGAAATTGGGATGCCTATAACCCAATGACCAAATACGGCCCCTATTAATCCCAGCGGAATTAAGCTCATAATCATAAAAGTTTGTATATAAGATTTCATCAAGAAAATTAAAATTGTGAACATAACTAAAACAGCAATTGCCATAGTGTATTGAATTGAATTAGTCATTTTATCAACATATTCACTCTGTCCGCCAAAGTTTCTTTTAACTCCTTCTACTTGAGAAAGAATATTTGGAACTACGGATGCATCAAGTTCTTTAAGAACTACAGCTTGATCATTTTTTGAATAATCTAAATTTGCGTAAACAGAAATTGCTCTTTCTCCATCTTCATGTCGGATACTTCTAATACTTCTCTGGATTGAATAATCCGCTACTTCCTTAAATGGAATATACTCGCCAAGGGGAGATCGTACTTTTAGATTTTCTATCTGAGATATTGAAATTCTGTCTTCTTTATTGAATCGAACCCACATTTTAACTTCATCTCTTCCCTTTTGAAGACGCATAACTTCCTGCCCGTAAAATCCTTGTCGTAATTGCGAAGTTAAATCTCTTAAAGTAAATCCAAGCGCTTGACCTTTTGGTTTTAGCGAAACAATAAACTCATTATTTCCAAGCGGAGTATCGTCTCTAATATCTTTAACGCCGTCAATTTTTTTCAATTCTTCTTTAAGAAGATCTTTTGCTTTCATCAATTGGTCATAATCACGACTTTGAAATCTTACAGAAATTGGAGTTCCGCCAAAATTCCAACCGCCGACAGTAACATTTTCTGCTTCGGGAATGTAACCGATATAAGCACTCAGCGAATCCGAAAACTGTCCAATTGTATATTCTCTTTTAGAAGAAGAAGGTAAAACAAAGAAAATGTTAATTGTATTTCCATTCATCCAAGAAGTGAAATTTTGAATAGGTGATAAACCTTCTTCTGATTTTGATTCCCATTCTGAAGCAAATTTCAACGATTTATCAATCAATTTATTTCTTAACAGATTTGCGTTTTCTGCTGTTGTTCCGGCAGACATTTCCGCTTGAATTCTAGCGTATGGCGGTTCTATTTCCGGAAAAAATTGAGAGCGAACGTGTGCCCCTTGAAAAAGTCCAACTATAATTAGTATTAACGCCAATACTGTAGAGGATATTGCCCATCTATGATTTAAGGATAATTTTAAGATTGGGCTGAATATTTTATTAAGAAATACATCAAGCATCTTATCTAAATAAGTTCTTACTTTTGAAAAGAAATTCTTTTTTGGTTCATTTTTAGTTAAAGCTCTTGAATGAGCAATGTGAGCCGGCAAAATTATCAGAGCTTCAACAAGAGAAAAAAGAAGAGCAATAATTACAACTGCTGCAATCTGCCAAACATGTTTCCCTAACATTCCGTAAAAATAAAAGTATGGTATGAACGCAACAATAGTAGTAAAAATGGAAATCGAAACCGGTTTAATAACGTCCATAACCCCGTCAATAGCGGCTTGCAGAGGTTCTTTGCCATATTTTTCCCATTGGGAATAAATACTTTCGCCAATAATAATTCCGTCATCAACTAAAATTCCAATTACCATTATCATTCCGAATAAGGAAAATTGATTTATAGAAATATCTAAAGTCCACAAAACAAAGAACATTCCTAAAAGAGAAATTGGAATTCCAAGCGCAACCCAGAAAGCTAATCTTGTATTTAGAAACATTCCTAAAAGAACAAGAACCATTAATAATCCTAAAATTCCATTTTGAGAAAGTAGTTCTATTCTTTCTTCAAGTTCATCGGTTTCTCTAATGAATGTTTCAAATGAAACTAGTCCGGCATATTTCTCTTCGTACTTTTCAGATAAACTTTCGGTTAATTCTGTAATTTCAACAACATCTTCATTGTTGTTGTACATTACGTTAAAGCCAACAGAACTTTTTCCATTATACTCAGAGAAGAAAATATTTTCCGGCCATTGCTCTTTAACTATTGCAATATCGGAAAGTTTAATTTTGGTTCCGTCAACAGATGAAACTACTTCAATTCCTTGCAGATCAACAGCTTCATATTTTTTATTATAAGAACGAATTAAAATTTCTTCTTGATCGGTGATAACCGAGCCGGAAGAAATATTCAGATTAGAACTTCTAACAGCTTCTGCAATTTCATTAATTGTAAGTTTGTATCTAATTAAATCTTCAGGTGAAACTTCAATTGAAATTTCTCTTGAAGGAACTCCCCAAATTAGAATATTAGAAATTTTTCCGGTTGCTAAAAGTTCGTCTCTAAATTCATCAACAATTTTCTTTAAAGTGAATAAATCTTCCGGTCCGTAAATACTGAGCATCAGCGCTCTATTCCATTGTGTTTCTTGATACACTATAGGTTTTTCTGCCGATGTTGGATATGAATTAATTGAGTTAACAGAATTTTTAATATTCTGCAAAGCTTTATTCATATCATAATCTTGTTCAATTTCTACTCTAATACTTCCAAAATTATCATTTGATCTCGATGTGATTTTTTCAATTCCCTCAAGTCCGCGTAAGTTTTCTTCAATCTTTATTACAATCCCGTCTTCAACTTCAACGGCAGATGCGCCGGGATATGGAACGTCAATTACAACTTCTTCAATTTCAAATTTTGGGTCGAGCCTTTTATTCAGATTTGATAAAGCAAAAACGCCTGCTAAACAAATTACAATCATAATCCAATTTGTTATGGCTGAATGCTTTATAAAATATTTCACAAATTCCTTCATACAAAAATTCCTTTAAATGTTTTTTAAGAAGCGACTGGCTTCCCCCCGAAAGTCAGTCTTATTTCTTAATTAGAAAGTGTTTCATTTTCTTCCACAGCAATATCATCGGCAATTTTATTTTGTGCTTCCGAATTTTCTTTAACCGATTTAATTTCCATGCCGATTAGTGGTTTTTGCAGAATTGTAGAAACCAATTGTGAGCCGTCATTTAATTCTTTTGTTCTAATAATTGCTTTATCCGATTGGTAAGCAACTACATCAATAATTCTTTTATTCAATTTTCCGTTTTCTAAAGTGTAAATTCCATTTTCGTCATCAACTAAAAAGCGCGGTACTACGGCAACATTACGCAAAAGTTCTCCTTCAATTGAAACAGTTACATAATTACCGGGAAGAAAAGTTGGATTTAGATTTGAATTTGTAAAAGTGACATAAGTATTTATAGACTGAGAATTTCTGTCAATTTTAGTTTCTTTTCTTACAATTATTCCATAGATAAATTCATTTGGATTTTTTTCTGTAGTGATTTTAACTTTTGGAGATTTTGAAAAATCGATCATCTTAAAATCATCAACTAAAAGCGGGACTGCAATCTCTAAATTGGAAGCATCAACAATTGTAAATAAATGCTGACTTTTAGAAACAAAACTATTTTCTATAATGCCAATTCCAGAAATAAAGCCGTCAAACGGAGCTTCAATTTCATATTTAGAAAGAGCAATTTCTTGATTTTTTACATCATAAAACTTCTTGAAAATATTTCTGGAGCTTAATTTTATCTGCTCTTGATTATTTTCGATTTCCGGTAATTCGGGAACCGGTTTATCAATTTTAATTTTCTGGAAATAGCTAAACCATTTATCATAAATATTAGTCTCTTCAATTTTCATTTCCGGCAAAACACCGGCAACTGCATTTAGAAAATCAGAGCGGAGAGAAATTAAATCATTATTAACTTCACGAGAATCAATCTTTACAAGAAGTTCTCCTTCTTTAGCAAAAGTGCCGTTTTTAAGATTATTTTTGGCAAATAAAACTTTTCCGGTCGCTTCAGAAATGTAATTCAGCGCATTTTGCGATTCTATTATTCCATTGCCCTCAACTTCTAAAATGTGGTTTTCAAACCTTAAATCTAAAGTTTCTACCAATCTAATATTGGGTTCAGGAGCTTTCTTGTTACTCTGTTTTTCAGTAGAGCCTAAAAATGTCATTCCTAAAACACCAACTGCAACAATTGTTACAACTGAAATAATGCGAAATAAATACTTCCTATTCATATCTTACAACCTTTTTAATTTGCTTTGAAGTTTTGACGTATCTTTATAAGAGTTTGTTACAAATAATTATATTTTTTTTGAATTAAGTGAATTAAGAAATTGCATTGTAATTTCTTTTTTTTTAATTAATTTGATTCAATAGAAATCTAAATTTAATCAAATTTTAGAATTTTAAGAAAAATTGCCTTAAGGATCAGATTGATTATGACTTTATATATTCAATTATTGATATTTGCCGCGATATCTATAAATGTTTCTGGACAGATCAAAAATATTAATTGTGATAGTTTATCAAACTTGTATAAAAAACAAGAACTGATATCTATTGTAATTGAAAAAATGCCCCAACCAAAAATATCAATAGATAGAATACAAACGGATTTCATAGCTCTTATTGATTCAAGTATTATTTTCAAAACGATCTTTTTAAGAATCACAATAGATACTTTGGGAAATGTAATTTGTCCTGAAATTCTTAAAGGGAACAATAATTTTATTGATACAATCGCGATAAATTACATTTCTAAAATAAAATTCACACCGGCTGAAAACAAAGGGGAAAAAATAGTTGTTCCTGTAAATATTCCTTTACGTGGAATTAAAGACTGAAGCTATCGAATTATCCATTTTTATAAATGCCTTTGATAAAACTTAAAATCAATTATTCCTTTAATTTGCCACTTGTTTTTAGAGGAATTACACTCAATTAAGATTTTTAACAAAACAGCACACAACCTCTCTTTGAATTTTTGAAACCAAAACCTATAAGAAACATCATATTCAATTGTAAATAAAATTATGATTTGAAGTATTATTTTGATAATCGCTTGACAAAATATATCCTTCTTAGTAATTTAGCACTCGCAATATAAGAGTGCTAATAACTAAAAAACTTAATAGGAGGATGTAAGATGGCAGACTTCAAAATTCAACCATTGGCTGACAGAGTAATTGTAAAGCCTAAAGAAGCAGAAGAAACAACAAAAGGCGGAATTATTTTACCTGATACAGCAAAAGAAAAACCAATTGAAGGTAAAATTGTAGCCGTTGGTTCTGGTAAAGTAACTGAAGAAGGTAAAATTATCAACTTAAATGTAAAAGTTGGCGATACAGTTCTTTACGGAAAATATTCAGGTACAGAAATTAATGTAGAAGGTGATGAGTACTTGATAATGAGAGAAAGTGATATTTACGGAATAGTAAAATAATTAATAAAAGTGATGGAGGAATAACATGGCAGCAAAATTAGTAGAATTTGGCGTAGATGCCAGAAGCGGCTTAAAAATTGGCGTTGATAAATTAGCTAACGCCGTTAAAGTTACATTAGGACCAAAAGGAAGAAACGTAGTTTTAGAGAAAAAATTTGGTGCTCCAACTGTAACAAAAGATGGTGTTTCGGTTGCAAAAGAAATTGAGTTAGAAGATGCAGTTGAAAATATGGGCGCTCAAATGGTTAGAGAAGTTGCTTCTAAAACTAGCGATATTGCCGGTGACGGAACAACTACTGCAACTGTTTTAGCTCAAGCAATTTATAGAGAAGGTTTAAAAAACGTTACTGCCGGCGCAAATCCAATGGATTTGAAAAGAGGTATTGATATAGCAGTAACTAAAGTAATTGCTTACTTAAAAACATTAAGCAGAGATATTGACAGCAGTGAAGAAATTACACAAGTTGGTTCAATATCAGCTAACAACGATAAAGAAATTGGTATTTTAATTTCTCAAGCAATGGACAAAGTTGGTAAAGACGGCGTTATTACTGTGGAAGAAGCTAAAGGAACAGAAACCGGTTTAGATATAGTTGAAGGTATGCAGTTTGATAGAGGCTACTTATCACCTTACTTCGTTACAGATTCTGAAGCTATGGAAGCAATTTTGGAAGATCCTTACATTTTAATTCACGATAAAAAAATCTCTGCAATGAAAGATTTATTGCCGGTACTTGAAAAAGTTGCTCAAGCAGGAAGATCTTTATTAATTATTGCCGAAGATTTAGAAGGTGAAGCATTAGCAACTTTAGTTGTTAATAAATTAAGAGGAACTCTAAAAATTGCAGCTGTTAAAGCTCCAGGATTTGGTGACAGAAGAAAAGCTATGTTAGAAGATATTGCAATTCTAACCGGCGGAACTGTTATAAGTGAAGAAAGAGGATTTAAATTAGAGAACGCAACTGTCAGCTATTTAGGAACAGCTAAAAAAGTTGCTATCGATAAAGATAATACAACTATTGTTGAAGGCGCCGGTACATCTGATGACATCAAGAAAAGAGTAAATGAAATTAGAGCTCAAATTGAAAAAACTACATCTGATTATGACAGAGAAAAACTTCAAGAAAGATTAGCAAAATTAAGCGGTGGCGTTGCAGTATTAAAAATTGGTGCTGCTACTGAAGTTGAGATGAAAGAAAAGAAAGCTCGCGTTGAAGATGCTTTACACGCTACAAGAGCTGCTGTTGAAGAAGGTATTGTGCCTGGTGGCGGTGTTGCTCTAGTTAGATGTATTGCAGCTTTAGACGATGTTGAAGGTGAAAATCCAGATCAAACTACAGGTATTTCGATCATTAAAAAAGCTTTAGCTGAACCATTAAGACAAATTGTTAACAATGCCGGTTTAGAAGGTTCTGTTGTATTAAATAAAGTTCTTGAAGGAAAAGATGATTATGGATTTAACGCAGCTACAGAAGTTTATGAAAACTTAATGAAAGCCGGCGTTATTGATCCAACTAAAGTTACAAGAACTGCTTTAGAAAATGCAGCTTCAGTTTCTGCATTGTTATTAACTACCGAAGCTGTTGTTTTTGAAAAGAAAGAAGATGAAAAAGCTATGCCTGCTATGCCAGGTGGTATGGGCGATATGGGTGGCATGGGCGGAATGTATTAATAGTTCCACTTCTCCCCATTTCATTTAGTAAAAAAGGCGCAATTTATTTGCGCCTTTTTATTATAAAAAATCATATTTAGATTTTGATTTTCGTAAGAATCATTTGACCTTCCCAATTATCATTTTATTGCTTTACATTTTTACCATAATTAATAGATGAGAATCCAAATTTATCTCTAATTTTTGTGATAGCTCTAAGCATTTTTTTACGTTTGATTTCAATATCTTCAAAAAGAAATTCTTGATCTGAATACTCACTAAAATTTGAAAGATGAATTCCAATCAACCTGATGCCAACTCTTCTAGTGAAAGCTTTTCTAAAAAGATTTTGTGCTGTTTCAAAAATTATTTTATCATCATCTGTAGCTTTTATTGATTTAGCTCTAGTTAATGTTTGAAAATCAGCATACCTCAATTTTATGCTAATTGTTGAAGACTGCCAATTTCTATCTCTTAATAATTGACAAACTTTTTCTGTGAGTTCAAAAAGTGAATCTTCAATTTCACTTTGGATTACAAGATCTTGACTAAATGTTCTCTCCTTCGAAATGCTTTTTCTTTCTTGAGGCAGACTAAGATACTCTTTTCCTTTCCCATTCGCTTTTTCCCAAAGATCAATTCCGTGCTTGCCAAATGCTACTGCAAAATAATTTTGGTTTACATTTGTAATATCTTTTATCAGAAAAAATCCTCTTTGAATTAGATGAACAATTGCCACTTTACCTACTCCAGGAATTGATTCGATAGGCATATTAGCTAAAAATTCTTTTTCCATTCCGGGATAAATATAAGTAACACCTTGCGGTTTCATTGCATCCGAAGCAATTTTTGCAATAGTTTTATTTCCGGCAATTCCTATTGAACAAGGAAGTCCGAGTCTATCTAAAATTTCAGATTGAAGTCTATTTGCAAACATTATCATAGAACCGTAAATTTTTTGCGTTCCGGTAAAATCCATATAAAATTCATCAACAGAAGCTTGTTCAATCATGGGTGCATATTGTTCTAAAATATTTTTTACTGCGCGGGAAAATCTTCCGTATTCACGATGAGTTCCATGAATATAAATTCCTTTTGGACAGAGACTATAAGCTTGTTTAATTGGCATTGCAGAATGAAGTCCGTATTCTCTTGCTTCATAAGAACAAGCCGCCACAACACCTCTCCCTTTTGGATCACCTCCTACAATTACAGGTTTTCCAATAAGAGAAGGATCAAGAATTCTTTCTACAGAAACAAAAAATGCGTCTAAATCTAAATGGAATATTACTCTCGGCATTTTATAATGTCACGTTAATTTTGTGCTAGCACTTTTAATCTATCAAAGGAATTTGTTATAGTCTGAGGCATTTTTATTTTTGATAAATCCTTGAGATAATGCAGAAGTTCAAAAGCATTTGCCGGTGCTTCCGCATTAGGATGGTTATTCATTATGACAAATATTTTATTCACTTTATCATAAACTTCTTTAATTTTTATACTTATTTCAGCTAGCTCACCTGGCGTGTAAAGATATTTATATCTTTCACTTCTTTCTTCATAAGTCTGTTCTTTACCAAAGTTATTAATTGATTGAAACCAAGCTTTTTCGTTTCTTCCATGAAATCTGATATAAGATATTTTATTTCCAACAACGGGCTTAAACTCAATAGATTCGCCTATCTGCGGCTGATCGATAGTGCAAAATGTAATTGATTTAGCTTTTTTATTCTGCCAAGATTTATGCCGCACTTCTACAAATTTATCATATTCTTCAAACAACTCAATCAATTTGCGCATGTAATCAATATTGGAATTATTACAATCAAAAGAATAAGGGAATTGAATTAAGAGTCCGCCTAATCTTTCTTCGTTTTTTAAAATATCTAAATTGTGTTTTACAGATTTAATTTTTTGATCATCCAATTTCTTTACATGTGTAAAATCCATATGGAGCTTAACTGTAAAGAGGAATTCACTTCTATCTGCAACTTGATCTGTCCATGATTTAATCGTTTTGGGATCTAAATAAGTGTAGTAACTTGAATTTACTTCTACCACATTAAAATACTGTGAATAAAACTCAAGCCAGTTCAAATTCTTCGATTGATTTTTGGGATAGAAGCACGGGACCCAATCTTTATAAGACCAACCGGCTGTTCCAATATAAATTTTAGGAAATTTCAATTCTCAATTTCGCCCATAATTGTTGCAATAATTCTTCTTGAGCCGCCGTGGTTGCGGTGTTCACAAAGATAAATCCCTTGCCATGTTCCCAAATTCAATTCACCGTTTGTAATTGGAATTGTAAGCGAAGCACCAATTAAAGTGGATTTTATATGAGCCGGCATATCATCACTTCCTTCAAGAGTGTGATCATAATATGGCATATTTTCCGGAGCAATTTTGTTAAAATGTTTTTCTAAATCTGTTCTCACATCCGGGGAGACATTTTCATTTATAGTTAGAGAAGCAGATGTATGTTGAATAAACAAATTCAACAATCCAATTTTCATTTTTTTAATTTCCGGAATATTATTAATGATATCATGAGTAATAACATGGAAGCCTCTGGTTCTTGGCTTCAATAATATTTCTTTTTGTAGGTACATTTTTATTTCCACAAATCTATTTTTGTAATCAATATTTCATAATATTTATTTCTGAATAATTAATATCTTTTTTAGCAGAGTAAAAGAATTAAAAAATATTCAACTGTGATTCATTTTCAGAAATTTTTGCTTCATGTTCCAGAAGCCATTTTTTTCGCCATAATCCCCCGGCATAACCGGTTAAACTTCCATTGCTTCCAATAATTCTGTGACATGGTATAACAATCGCAATTGGATTTTTTCCATTTGCATTTGCAACCGCTCTTATTTTTTTAATGTTGCCTATATTTTTTGACTGTTTTTGGTAACTGATTGTTTCACCAAATTTAACTTCTAAAAGACCATTCCATACTTGGATTTGAAATTCAGTTCCAGTTAAATCTAATTCTAAATTAAATTCTTTTAGACTTCCGCTAAAATATTTTTCAATTTGAACGCAACATCTTTTTGTATAATCATTTTCGGAAAAATCATTTCCTTTAATTTGATCATCAAGGAATCTAATTGATGTAATTCCTTTACTTCCGGCTGATATTTCAATTATTCCAATTGGAGATTTGTAAAATGATTTATACACTTTTTTCTAATTAATTTTTATTAAAAAAGTTTTCTATTCCATTTTTAGTTTTCGTAAATACAATTTTCATTTTTTTAATTCTTCTTCAATTGCATTAATCATTTTTTCGCTTTCCGGTTCAACCGAGCTTTTAAATCTTGATATAACTTCGCCACTTTTAGAAATTAGAAATTTTTCAAAGTTCCAGCTTATATCACCTTTATCAACATTTTCATTTTTAGAAAGCATTTCATAAAGTGGAGATTTATCATCTCCCAAAACTTTTATTTTATCAAACAGCGGGAAAGTGACATCAAAATTTGCAGAACAAAATTCTTGTATTTCTTCATTTGTGCCCGGCTCTTGTCCGCCAAAATCATTACATGGAAAAGCCAGAATTTCAAATCCTTGAGCTTTATATTTTGTATAAATATTTTGAAGTCCCGCATACTGTTTAGTATAACCGCATTTTGAAGCAACATTTACAATCAGTAAAACTTTTCCAGAATAATCAGAAAGCTTTACATCATTACCATTTATATCTTTTACTGTATATTTATAAACTGATTCCACGTTTTCTCCTACATTCTTTTTAGATAAATTATCAGACGCAATCACTATATTTACCAAGTAAAATAGACTTATTAGAAAGAAAAATATTTTCACTTTTTCACCTTTTTGATTAATTAATATAATTCAAAGATAACAGGTTCTATTGATGTTCGGGTTAAAAAATTTTATTAATTGGAGTTCAATTTTCTTTATTGCAATTTCAATTTACTTTTCATTCAGCTTTTACAATTACCAAATGTTTAATGAGAATTTTTTATTTGAAGGGAATGCAATTGTACTGTTCATTTTTATGATTTATCTTCTTAATAATCTTCCGCAAAATGAAAACTCATTTATCAGATTTGGCTTTTCTGTAGTTTTTTCAATAATATTTTTAACTCTTAATACTTATTTAATTATTCCGATTACTTTGGCTTTCCTATTTTATTTCAGGAATAATCTTTACATGATTTTTGGCGGATTGATTTTAGTTGCTGCTTCAGCTTATGCAATTAATACTTTTATTATAACCTCTGACAAAATAAACATCACATTAGAGACATTGCGAGTAATTCCGGTTTATATTTTAGTTCTTTTTGTGTTTTTCAATTTCTATTTAGGCTGGATAATTACCGATAAGCAAGAGCTAATATTTACAAGCGGATTAATGATTTTCATTCTTCTATTAATTGCTTGGATCTATGATTCCCCTATTCAAAATAGATTTTTACTTACAATTCCCTTCTTCCTTTTTTCATTGAAAAAATATAACGTGGATAGATTTTTAGGGAAAGTTTACAATAACTAAAAAAATTACTATCAGAATAAAAGACGTTAATTTTACTTTTATGACTTGATCTTATAGATGCTGACCTTCGTCAGCATAACTTTTTTGGCGATTAAAATAAAATCAGATTTTATTTTGATATTTTCTAAATTATTATTTACTCCAATAAATCTAGATAGAGATAATCTACTGTAGAAGTCATTTCATAATAACCTTTTACTTCTTGAAGAAGTGTTAATTTTATTGAGTATTCATCTTCATTAGCAACGTCGTAGAAAACTTCAACGCCATCCGGATAAGAAAGAATAAGAGTTGAGTATGTCTCTCCATCAATATTTTCAGTTTGAATTTCCCATTCACCATCATCAATTAATTCATCATCTTCAGAATAAACTTCAAAGGAATTATCTTCATAAAAAGATAAGTATGCAAATTGATTATCAATATCGTAAATCCAATCAGCAATAAGTTCAGTAGAAAAATCTGTTTGAATAACATCATCTTCCAAACCTTCCATTATCAAATCAACTTTTCCGTATCTATCTTCTTGGAAATAAAAATTACCCTCTTCTAATTCATAACCTATTTCTTCGATTCCACTGTTAAAATAAATCGCTCCAAGTTTATTTAGAGAAATAGTTTTATTTGAACTTATACTTAACTTTTTTAATTCTTTATTCGATGGACCACTTTCAAAATAATTTTCATCATAATAATAGGAAATGGTTTTCCCAGTTTTATTCATAATTTTAATCGAAGCATTTATTTGAATTGGTTCCGGAGTTATTGTTGTTAAACTGCTTCCAACAAGAGAGGGTAAGGAATAAGCTTTTGGCGTTTGATTATTTATTCCCTCCGAAGCTAATTGTGTGCGCTGATCGGACGGCATTTGATTGTAAGTTTGCATTACTTTCGTTTTAGCTTTATTAAAAAGTTCATCCCACCTATCGGAAGCTCCTTTAGTTAATCCTTCTTTAATAAAGTAATAAGTGAAAAATCCACCCATGTTATCATCAGACCAAGCATATTCGCCTTCAGAAGAAGCGGAAATATTTAACAAACCTTTATAGCTTCCTAAAAGCTTTTTGTATGCGGCATCATTCTGCCCGTCCATTGCGCTGCGCGAAGATCTGAAACTTCTTGCAAGAGTAATTCCATCAATACTATTACTGCACGCATCAGTTAAAAGTATTTTCAATCTAGCAGACTTACTATTTAGAATTTTTTCTATATCTTTTCTATAAAACAATTCTCCTTCTTTTGTAACAACAAAAGTTCCTTTAGAATCCATTCCCCCGTGTCCACTGAAATACACCAATATTATATCATCATTTCCGGTTGAAATATTATTTATTTCTCTTATTATATTTGCGTATCCTGTGCTGTTTCCTTTTAATAATTTTCTTTCCACAGTAAAGAGATTTCTTTTTTCAATTATATTCAAAAAATTATTTAAAGCTCCAAAATCAATTCGAACTGATTCAGCAATATTATTTGATTCTGCGTCATCATATTGATCAACAGTAATAATAACGGCGCTTAGTTTTGGTTTTGCAGAAATAAATGGAAGCTGAAGAAAAAATGCAAAGAGAAAAATATAAAGGGAAGTTCTAAATAATTTACTCATATAATTGCTTCCTTGTTCATGTTAAAAAATTAAGAATGGAGAATACATCGAATAATTTTAAGAATCAATTTTAATTTTCTTTGAGAAACATTTGAAATTATTTTGCTAGAGCATGATTAAAAATAGCCCGGAAGTTATGGTTATGATTGATAAAATTGTTGAAAATGCAATTATACTTGCGGCAGTTTTTGAATCACGATTCATAGCTTCTGCCATTATGTAGCTAACAATTGCAGTTGGGCAAGCAAAGAAAATAAAAAGTATAATAATTTCCTCTTGCGAGAAATTAAACAAATATGCAATTGAGGTAAAAAATAAAGGCTGAATAATTAATTTCAGAATTGTAGAATTTATTGTAACATTAGAAATATTTTTAATTTCCTTAAAAGTAAAACTTGATCCAATGCTAAGAAGCGCAAGAGGCAGAGTTAGATTTGCCAAGTAATTAATTGTGCTGTTAATAACTTCCGGCGGTTTGAATTCAATATAATTTAAGGCAACGCTCAAAAACACAGCAATAACAAGTGGATTTAATAAAACATCTTTTACAATAGTTCCTTTAATGTTTTTTGATGGATAAGATAAGGCAATAACAGAAAGAAGATTATAAGTAGGAAGCACAAAAGCCAGCAGCATTGCGGCTTTTACCAATGCTCCATTTCCAAGAACTGATGAAATTAATGCCAAACCAATTATTGCATAATTTCCTCTAAAACTTCCTTGAATAAAAACACCTTTTTGATTTTCATTTAGTTTGAAAATTGAAGACAAAAACCAAAGAATAAGAAAAAATACAAAAGTACTTATAAGTGCAAAAAGTATTAGTCCGACTCCGCTTGATGCATCATAATTATTATCAATTAACTTTTTGAATAGAAATAATGGGAGTGCAACATTAAAAATTATTTTTGATGAAATTCTATTATAAGAATCGTTTATAATATTCAATTTCCTCAAAATTGAACCAACAAATATTACCAAGAAAATTGGCAGAATTAGAGAAATTAAAGTGAGAGCATTTTGCATAATTAACTGAATTTATAATTTTTCAAGTGGAGTAAAAATACCGAAGATAAAATTGATTTAACAATTTTGATGGGAAAAATCCCGGATAATAATTCAATTATCCGGGTAATTTATTAGCTGTTTGTATTGTCTATTAGCTTGGCTTCTTCCATAATAATTTCATATGAATATCCTGAGCCAAAATCTTTATTGATTGTTATATATCCTTCAAAAGTTACAACATCACCAATTTTTGCTTCACGATCAGTTGTAATTGTAAGATCATAATTATTTCCTTCAGAAGAACCGTCTTGAATGTGAATCCAATTTCTTCCCATAATTCCTAAATTTACTTTTGTAACTTGACCTTTAATTTTTACTGATTTACCCGAGAAAGATTCTTTATCAGCATACAATTCGTTAATAGTAACGCCGCCTTCAGCTTTTTCAACTTTAATATCTGAATTTACTTGAGGTTTAATTTTGCTATGGGCTTCCTGCACATCTTTAGGTTGAGCTTCTGTTCCAAACGGAGTTGGACTAATAGCTTGAACAAAAAGAATTGATTCAAATGTTCTATCTAAATCTTTGCTTTTGAAATCTTTCATTTCAAAACTATCTTTATAATAAAATACATCCCCTTCATTTGCATTCATTTTTGATACAGCTAACCATGCTTCTTTTCCATTCTCTTCAGTTCTTAAATATGTATATGCGTTTGCTTGAATAACTTCGAGAACTTCTATTTTATGATTTCCTGTTTCCGCTAGTTGTTTTTGTTCTTCTTCATTATTACTGCTGCATGCAATTGTGAACATCAGTAAAATTGCGGCGAAAAGTGTGATTCTAAGTTTCATGTTTTTCCTTATTTTCTTTAATTAAATAGTTATACAAATATAATAAAACAGAAATTTCTTATAAGGGGTAAAAATGGATAAAGTGATTTTTATTTTATTTATTTTTTCTCCTCAAATAAATATCAATTAATTGGTAAATTAGCACTCAAATAAAATGATTGAATAAAACTTAAGACAATAAAACTATTTATGTATAATTATCAAAAATCTAACAGATATTTTGCTCAAGCCGCGGAAGATATTAAAGATATTACTGAAAAAGAATTACTAAATTTTGGCGCTTCAGATGTGAGTCATGCATTTAAGGGGCTTTATTTTAACGCAAGCAAAGAGGTTTTATATAAAATTAATTTATCGTCAAGATTAATAAACCGAGTTCTTGCACCTTTAATTTCTTTTGATTGTCATTCAGAAAATTATTTGTATAAAACTGCTTATGATATTGAATGGGAAAAACTTTTGGGAAATGAAGACACTTTTGCAATTTTTGCTTCAGTTTCTCAAAGTAATATTACTCACTCAAAATTTGCCTCTCTAAAATTAAAAGATGCTATTGTTGATCGATTTAGAGATCGTACAGGAAAACGTCCTTCTGTTGATACAAGAAATCCTAAAGTTTGGTTTAATCTGCATATTGATAATAACAACGCCGTGATTAGTTTAGATACTTCAGGCGGATCACTTCACCGCAGGGGTTATAGAATTGACTCAGTAGAAGCTCCGATGATTGAAACGCTAGCTGCATCAATAATTACTTTGAGCGAATGGGATTTCAATAAACCGCTTTATGATCCTTTATGCGGTTCCGGTACTTTACTTTGTGAAGCTTTTATGGCGGCTACAAATTTACCGGCTTCCTTTAAAAGAGAAAATTTTGGTTTTGAAAACTTGCCTGATTTCGATAAAAAATTGTGGCTAAAAGTTAAAAGTGATTCTTTAAATAATATTACAAAAGTTGAAAAAGGTTTTATTGCCGGAAGTGATATTTCAATTGAATCTGTTAGAGCAGCAGAAAAAAATTGTAACATAATAGATAGTGAAAATTCGATCATCATAAAACAAAAAAATATTTTTGATATAACTGAACTAAAAAATAAAACTATTGTCTGCAATCCGCCTTATGGAATAAGACTAAAACCTAATTACGATCTTTCAAATTTTTATAAACAATTAGGTGATTTTCTAAAACAGAAATGCACATCCTCAAATGCCATAATTTATTTTGGAGACAGGAAATATTTAAAGAGCATTGGACTGAAACCAAAATGGAAAAGACCTTTGCAAAATGGCGGACTTGACGGAAGGCTTGCTAAGTTTGAACTTTACTAACTGCCTTAATAATTTTTACTTTTCTTTAAACAAATAAAAAATTTAGGACTCTTCTTGAATAAAATTATTGAACAGTTTTCAAATTTGTTTCCGGTTTGGGCAGTTTTATTTTCTGTATTTGCTTTTATTTTTCCTAGTTTCTTATCTGACTTAAGTTATTTAATCATTCCGCTTTTAACAATTATTATGCTTGGAATGGGGATGACATTAACTTTGCAAAATTTCAGAGAAATATTCAAATCTCCTAAAATAATTTTAGTCGGTATTTCCATTCAATATTTAGTAATGCCTTTAGCAGCCTTTATTATCGCAAGATTATTTAATCTTTCTGCTGAACTAACTGCCGGAATGGTTTTAGTCGGAAGCAGTGCAGGCGGAACTGCATCTAATGTTATTACTTTTTTAGCAAAAGGAAATGTTGCACTTTCTATAACAATGACAATGGCTTCAACCATTTTGGCAGTTTTTGCAACTCCACTTTTATGTCTCCTTTATTTAAATCAAACCGTTAATGTGCCGGCAGGCAATATGTTGTTTAGCATATTTCAAATTGTAATTTTGCCGGTATTTATTGGCGTTTTTATAAATTCATTTTTTAGAACAAAAATGATAAAAGTAAAATCAATCTTTCCATTGATTTCAATTTTATCAATAATTTTTATAATCGGAATAATAGTGGCAATTAATAAATCAAAATTAACCGATATTGGATTTATCATAATGTCCTCTGTGATTTTGCATAATACTATTGGACTTATAGCAGGTTATTCTATTTCAAAAATTCTAAAATTTGATGAAGCTATTTGCAGAACTGTTGCAATAGAAGTTGGAATGCAAAACTCAGGTTTAAGTGTTGCTCTTGCAGTAAAGTTTTTTTCAAATTCTGCTGCAATTCCCGGAGCTGTTTTTAGTATTTGGCATAATATTTCCGGTTCTATACTAGCCGGTTATTGGAGAAAAAGGAATCATTAAAAAAAGTTATAATCCAATCACATTTCTTTGTAAAAACTAAATTCATTTCTCAAGTAAAATTAATTAGAATATTTTTGCTTCAAATATTTCCTAAAAATTCACTTTACTTTTTTGTTGAATAAACTTTCTTTTCAAGTGTATCATAAATATAAAAACAGAGTTATTGTTGATCTCAACTAAAGATAAAAAGGTGTTTGGCAATTTAGTTAAAGCAAATATGAAAAGAGCATATTTTGCTGCTTTAGGCTTTGTAGGGACTCATGATGATGCTGTCGAAGTATCCCAAAAAGCTTTTATTGCTGCATATCGTAACTATCACAAATTTGATTCAACAAAAAATTTCTATACTTGGTATTATAAAATTCTTAAAAATCTATCGCTGAATATGATAAGAGATAGAAAACATGCTGAAAGTCTTGATTTTATTGAGTATAAAGCGGATGATGTTTTCCAATCAATTGAAAATGAAGAATTAAAAAATAAAATTCAATCAGCTTTGTTCCATCTAAATGAGTCGGATAGAAGTATAATAATTCTTAAAGAATTTGAGAATTATGGATATAAAGAAATTGCAGAATTAATGGAAATTCCAATTGGAACGGTTATGTCAAGATTATTTTATGCAAGAAAAAAGTTAGCCGAAAAATTGAAGGGTCAATTATGAAGAATGAGAGATTTATAATTTTGTTAGAAAAATATTTTGAACAATCATTAAGTCCTAATGAAAAAAAAGAATTTGAAAAACTTATTACAAATGCTGAATTTCAGAAAGAGTTCGAAAAACAAAAAGAAATAAAAGAGGTTATCATGAAATTAAATTTGAAAGAACCAAAAAAAGATTTCTGGGACAACTACTGGCTGAGTACCTACAATAAGCTTGAAAGAGGAATTGCATGGATTCTAATTTCAATTGGGTTGACACTTTTAATTGGTTTCGCGGTTTATCAATTTGTTCAAAAATTATTTATTGACGACGGGGGTCCGCTAGTAATTAAAATTGGTTTAATCACACTTTTCATTGGCGCATTAGTTTTAATCTTATCATTAATTCGAGAACAATTTTTAAAAACAAAAAATGATTCTTATAAGGAGATCAAAAGATGATTATAGTTACATCTTCAACAATTCCCAACAAAACTATAAAGAGTACATTTGGAATTGTACGCGGTAATACAATACGAGCTAGACATATTGGGAAAGATATTCTCGCGGTTTTCAAAAATATTTTAGGTGGGGAAATTGAAGAATACACAAAACTAATGGGCGAATCAAGAGAACAGGCTATTGACAGAATGAAAGCAGAAGCTGAATCTCTTGGTGCAAATGCAATTATTAATGTGCGTTTTTCAACAAGTTACATAATGGCAAATGCCGCAGAAATATTGGTCTACGGCACAGCTGTTTATATTGAATAAACTTTTAATGTTTTTGATATTCAGAATTTTGTGGTATTACTAAATTTAAGTTTGTCAAAATATCAATTTCTGCATTTGCATTTTTGAATGAACAATTTAGTACATGACCTGCATAATTTTTATCATCGGAAATGAAATGGAAATGGAAACCGGCAGCATTGATTTCCTTTAAATATTCCGGGAACCAATATCCTACAAGAGTTCCACTTATATTATTTTGAGAAAATACTGTCTGCATTTTAACAACTTCGCCCAAATTAGGGAAAGGTTCATTTTGCTTCGGAACGCTTCTAAATTTTAATGAATCAAAAGAATCATGAATTTTGAATGAATAAATATTTTTATTATCAGTTATGTACCGGCTTAAAAATATTTTCAAATCATCAACATTTTTAATTAAAGAATTTATTACAAATGTAGAATCAGAAATAAAATTGTGAACACTTGCAAATGGAGCTTTTAAAGTATCACTTACCAAAGTAACTTTTCCATCAATTGTTGCTTGATAGAAATTACCATCAAGGGCAACCATTTCTCCATGCAAACAGTTAAATGTTCCTAAACCAAAATCACCTTTAGCTTTTATTTGCTTATATGTAATATCACTTAAATAATTTCCTTCAATTAAAGTGCTAAGAACAGCAAATTGATTTAATGTTGTTGACTTATTTTTCGAACTTTCAATAGCATCATAATTTTTTACTTCTTTCGTACAAGATGTTAAAAAAATTAATAAAGCTATTATCAAAACAAGATATTTTTTCATAACTACTTCCATTTTTTATAATAATGATGCTGATTCTTTATCAAGAAGCCAAATTAAAGTTCCTTCATTCGGATTTATAAGTGAAGCCGGATAACTTTTTGATTTTTCTAATCGTAAAATAATTTCTTTAACTTTTTCACTCTTTTTTTTTCCGGTAACTAACATAATAATTTTTGAAGAATGATTAATCACTTTTCCTGTTATTGTAATTCGCTTTTGATGAGAAACAGGATGAACCGCTTCTTCGCAAATATTATCAGAATTAAAAATTTCTAATTGATTGGGAAAGATCGAGGCAGTATGTCCGTCTTCTCCCAATCCCATTAGATTAATATCAAAAACCGGGATTTCATTTTTCAATAAAATGTTTTTCTTCAAAATTTCTTGATAGCGAATAGCTTCTTGCATAGGATTGTCTTCACCATAAATTCTAAAAATATTTTCTTGATAAACATTTAATGGATTTAAAAAATTATCGAAAGCCATTTTATAATTACTCTCTTCATGGCTTGGAGGAACACACCTCTCATCACCCCAGAAATACTGAAAATTATTCCAATCCAATTTATTCTTAAAATTATTCACTAGATTGTTAAAAATTATTTTGGGGGAAGATCCGCCGGATAATGCGAAACTAATTTTTCTATCCGTAATTTCATCTGATGTTTTTTTAATCAGATTAAAAAAATTTGTTGAGATTTCTTCAGTATTATTTGATACAATAATTTTTTCTTTCAATTAGAACTCTCCATAAATGACAACATTAAATAATTATTTTCAAGGATCAGAAAATCATTTTATATAAAAATAATTATAGCTGATTTGATAAGAATAGAAATGCAAAATTCTAAATTAATGCTTTATCCAGATTGCATCGGAAACTAGACAAATACCGCCAAACTTTTTAAGAAGTTTACGCAGATCATCAACAAATAAGTCCATTTCCTTATCAGTACAAGCAATCAGAACATACACATTATTAAATACATCCGTTAAACCGTCACCGCTCTTAACTCCTCTATCACCTTTGCCTGTAATATTCTTAATTATGGTATAACCATTTACTCCTTTTTTATCGAGTAAAGTCTTTAGTTTTTCAATCTCTACAGAATCGATTATTATTTCAACACGTTTAATTGGCTGCATATTTATATCCAAAATAAATTTATAATATACATATAAAAGGGAATTCCGATTATTATATTAAATGGAAACGTAATACCGAGTGACATCGGAACAAAGAGGCTAGGATTAGCTTGAGGAATAGACAAACGCATAGCTGCCGGAACTGCAATATATGAAGCACTGGCAAAAAGAATTGTCATCATAAACGCATCTCCTTTTGACAAACCTAAGAAATGCGAAATTAAAATTCCAATTAATCCATTAATAATTGGAACAACTATTGCGAAACTTGTTAAAAATAATCCCGCTTTTTTTAAATCCTTGATCCTTTTAGTAGCCAAAATTCCCATGTCTAAAAGGAAAAAAGAAAGCATTCCTTTAAAAATATCATTTGTAAAAGGAGTTAAAGATTGTGCTCCATTAGCTCCAGTCACAAAACCAATCACAAGACTTCCAAGAATAAGAAATACTGAACCATTTAAAAATGCTTCACGTAATAATTCTTTCCAGGAAAAATCATTATCATTTTCGGTCTTGCTGTAATAACGAGAAAGTAAAACACCAACCACTATTGAAGGGGATTCCATTAAAGCCATTGCTGCGACTAAATATCCTCCAAATGAAATTTCCAATTTATTGAGAAATGCCGTGGCTGTAATAAATGTAACTGCACTTATTGATCCATAAGTTGCAGCAATTGCCGCAGCATCATCCACAGATATTTTTGTTTTAAGAATATAAAAAGTATAAAGAGGGACTATAGCTGCCGCAATTACAGCAACAGTCAGCACTAACACAACATCTGAAGTTAAACCACTTTTACTTAACTCCACTCCCCCTTTGAATCCTATTGCTAATAGAAGATACAAAGAGAAAAATTTTGGAAGCGGTTGAGGAATTTCTAAATCCGATTTTACAATAACCGCCAGCGAGCCCAAAAAGAAAAATAATATTGGTGGATTAAGAAAATTATATAGAATTAGATTTACATCCATCAAAAAAGACCAATCAATTATTTCCGAAATTAGATTTGTAAGTTAAATAATTATTTTAGTTGATGTAAATATTAATTATTCGTTTAGCAATTCACCCATTCTTATAGAAAACTGCTGATCATAAATTTTCTTAAAATCTACTATATCTTCTGTTTTTGGAATTACTTTTTGGAAATTCGATTTCACATTATCCCAATCATTAAGTAATTCGGTAGCTTTAGGAGAAGCAGTATGAAATTTATAATTTGTTAAAAGTTTTGCAAGAAGATCAAAATCATATTCACTTAATTCTGTAATACGTACATAATCATTATTGAGAGAATTCTTAATATCCATATCATTATAAATATATGATGAACCACCAGTCATTCCGGCACCAAAATTTTTACCAATATTTCCAAGGACAACAATAATTCCTCTTGTCATATATTCACAACAATGATTTCCAACACCTTCAACAACAGCCGTAGCACCGCTATTTCTTACAGCAAATCTTTCACCTGCTCTTCCGGCAATAAAAACTTTTCCACCAGTAGCTCCATATAATGCAACGTTGCCAATAATTGTATGAGTATTTCCAGTTTCTCTAATTTCTTTTGGCAAGCGTATTGAAATTAAACCACCGCACATACTTTTAGCAACATAATCATTTGCTGCCCCGGCTAAACGAAGTTCAATATTATCAATTAAAAACGCACCAAAACTTTGTCCGGCTGTTCCTTCAAGTCGCAATTGAATGTTTCCGTTAAAACCTCCACTGCCATATAAAAAAGCAATTGTTCCGGAAAGCATTGTCCCTATTGATCTGTCTGTATTATATACTTTTCTTTTAATAACCGCATGACTTTGAGTTATAATATTTGTTTTTATCTCTTCCATAATTTCTTCATCAAGAGATAAGCTTTTTCTTGCTTTTGATGGTTTGTATTTTACTTCAGAAGAAAACTTAAAGCTATTATTTTTAGCTTTCGATAAAATCCAGCTCAGATCAATTCCGCTTTCCTCTATTTGAGCTTTTCTTGATTCTTTAATTTTTAGTAATTCACTTTTGCCAATAATTTCTGAAAGTGAATGAAACCCAATCTGTGCAAGGTATTGACGGACGTCTTCGGAAATTGCCATAAGATAATTTGCAAGATTTTCAGGCTTACCTTTAAACTTTGCTCGTAATTTTTCATCTTGAGTTGCAATACCTACAGGACAATTATTTTGATGGCATTTTCTAGCCATAACACAGCCAAGAGCAATTAATGCAGAAGTACCAAAATCATATTCTTCAGCTCCGAGTAGAGAAGCAATAACAACATCTCTACCATTTTTAAATCCGCCATCAACTCTTAGTGTAATTCTATCGCGCAATCCAAATTCCGATAAAGTTCTATGCACTTCTGCCAATCCAATTTCCCATGGAAATCCGGTATGTTTCAATGAACCTAGTGGTGAAGCTCCTGTTCCTCCATCACTTCCAGAAATTAAAATAACATCAGCCCCGGCTTTAACAACACCAGCTGCAACAATTCCAACACCTGGTTGTGAAACTAATTTAACACAAATATTTGCACGAGGATTAACTTGTTTTAAGTCATAAATTAATTGAGCAATATCTTCAATACTATAAATATCATGATGCGGAGGTGGAGATATTAATGGAACTCCCGGAGTAGTATGCCTTTCATGCGCAATTTGCAAAGTAACTTTTTCTCCTGGTAATTGACCGCCCTCTCCAGGCTTAGCTCCTTGTGCCATTTTTATTTGAATTTCTTTTGCAGCAATCAAATAAAAAGTAGTAACTCCAAACCTACCGCTGGCAATTTGTTTTATATAACAATTTTCACTTTTATTTGGATTTGATAAATTATATCTGTCACTATGTTCCCCGCCTTCTCCAGTATTACTTCTTGCTCCAACACTATTTGCAGCTTTAGCTAAAGCTCTATGAGTTTCCTCTGAAATAGCACCGAATGAGATGGCACCTAGTCCAAATCTTTTCACAATATCAGATTGATTTTCAATTTGATCAATGTTTATTCTTACTTGATTTTGGAAGTCAAATAAATCCCGAAGAAATATTGGTTTATCATTTTCATCAATAATTTTTTCATTAGAGGCAGATGCTTTCTGAATATTCTTAAAAACATCAGGAGAAAATCCATGCAACTCTTGGTCTTTTCTAAATCTAAATCTACCTATTTCTTCTAAATCAAAATTATCATTTGAAAATGCTTTTACATTTCTATCAATTAATACTTTTTTGACTAATTCAAGATCAACACCATTCAAATAATTTTTAACAGTTGGAAAATATTTATCAGTCACACTTTTTGCTAAACCTAAAGAATGAAACAACATACTACCGTGATAACTGCTGATTGTAGAAATACCCATTTTCGCCATAATCTTAAGAAGCCCTTTCTCTAGACTGTAGCGGTAATTATTCATTTTTTCAATCCAGTTCTCTTCTGCATAGTTTTCTCTAATTAATTCATAAGAGATATATGGATAAACTGCACTTGCTCCAAATCCTATTAAACACGCAACGTGATGATCTTCAACAACATCACCTGTAAAACATAGGAGCGAACATTTATTTCTAACTTTCTTTTCTATTAAAAATTGATGGACAGCAGAGACAACAAGCAGCATAGGAATTGGTAATAAATTTTCTTTTAGATCTTCATCACTTAAGAAAATTATTTTAACTCCGTTTTGAACAGCGATTAGAGCTTCATTTTTTATTTCAACTAATCTCTCTTCAATATCCTGATTTACACTGCAGAGAACGGAAATTTTTTGATTATTAAACCAATCATAATTTTTCTTTAATATTTTTATTTCATTGGGAGAAAGTATTGGACTTTCAATTCTGATTGCCCCGTCAAACTTTACTTTTTCCAACAAAATATTTTCTTCGCTTCCCAAATATTTAAACAAACTCATTACATGTCGCTCTCTAATAGGGTCAATCGGTGGATTTGTAACTTGTGCAAAAGTCTGTTTAAAGAAATCATAAAATCTTCTTGAAATATTTGATAACACAGCAGGTGGAGTATCATCGCCCATAGAACCTATTGATTCTCTTCCGCTCATAGCCATAGGAATTATAAATCTTTCTAAATCTTCTTTATCAAATCCAAATGCAATTCTTAATCTTTTATTAAAACCATTTTCAGGAATTCCAAATTCTTGGAATTCTTCTTCTTTCGAATTCCTTTTTATTGTTATAAGTTGATCTTTCACTAAAGATGTATAATTATTTTTTGACAATATTTTTTCTTTAATCTCAGCGTCTGAAATAATACCCGAACCATCTAAAGAACAAGCAAATATTTCCCCGGCTTGCATGTGATGATGAAAAATTAAATTCTCATGATCTATATCGATAACACCCGCTTCTGAAGCCATAACTAGCAGACCATCTTTTGTAAGAGAATACCTAAGAGGTCTTAAGCCATTTCTGTCAAGTTTAGCACCAACATAATCTCCATCAGTAAATACAACTGCAGCCGGCCCATCCCAAGGTTCAATATGATTTTCATGATAGATATAAAAATGTTTTAAGTCTTCACTCATTTCTTCGTCATAATGATAAGGTTGCGGAATGAGCATCATCATACTATGATAAATACTTCTGCCGCTCTTTGTTAAAAACTCCAAAACATTGTCAAGACTAAAGGAATCACTTCCTTCAGTTGAACAAATTGGTTTCATGTCATTAAGATCATCTTTCCAAAGTTCAGATTGAATTGCATCTTCTCTGGTTTTCATCCATAGCCGGTTACCTTTAATTGTATTTATTTCACCATTGTGTGCCAGCATCCTAAAAGGTTGAGCCATTCTCCAGCTAGAAATTGTATTAGTAGAAAATCTCTGATGAAACATTGCCATTTTAACAAGAAAATCCGGATCATTTAAGTCAGAATAAAAGTGAAGAAATTGATCAGGAGTCATCAATCCTTTATAAACAATGGTCTTTGAAGATAATGAGCAAATAAACGTCTCACTATTATTTTTTGCTAATTCATTTTCAACTTTCTTTCTTAGCAAAAGAATATCTGATTCAAAACCTCTTGATTGCTTTAGAGTTCTTGTGAAGAAATATTGTTTAATCTCCGGTAAAGTAAGAAGTGCCGTTTCCCCAAGAACATTTTTATTTATAGGAACAGTCCGCTCACCAACATAGTTAATATTCATTTTTTCACTATATTCGCTGAATAATTCAGCAATAATTTTATCATCTTTATAACTAGTGAAAACCATTGCCACAGCAAGCTCTTCATCATTATTAAGCTTATAATTCAAATCCCTTTTAATTATATTGCTGAAGAACTCTAGCGGAAGATCAATCAAAATACCAGTGCCATCACCGGTTTTGTTGTCTGCACCGGAAGCTCCTCTATGTTCCATGCGCCTTAAAGCCCTAATAGCCAATTCAATTACTCTTCTACCATTTTTACCGGAAGTTTCAGCAATAACCCCAACACCGCAAGCATCATGATATTCTTTATGCAATAATCCTTTTAGATCTTTTTTATCTAGCAAAGCAACACCTATAATTTGTGGTTAGATAATTTGAAAGCTACGATGAATTTTAAGCTTATCAATTAAGGGAACAGGAATGATTTCTAAGTTCTACTAAATTATTTCTTAACAATCTGAGAAATTGAATTTGACAGTTTTAGTAATAATTCAGTTTTTTCTTAACGTAAAAAATTAAATACTGTTTTAGTTTGCAAGTTTCTTTTTTGTTTTTTCAAATTGGAACAACTTATAATTTATACTGTCACTTAAAGCCGCAAAACTTGCTTCAATAATATTGCTGGATACACCCACAGTGCTCCAAGATTCATGTCCGTCACTGGACTGAATCATTACTCGAACTTTTGCACCAGTACCATCTTTCTCATCAAGGACTCGCACTTTATAGTCAACTAATTTGATTAAGGATATTTCAGGATAAAATCTTAACAAAGCTTTGCGAAGGGCATTATCTAAGGCGTTGACAGGTCCATGACCATCAGAAGCAGTATGTTCCATCTCATTACCAACTGTAATTTTCAAAACTGCCTCAGCATTTGAATGACCTTTATCATCGTATGTCACATTAACTTTTGAATCTATTACATTGAAAAATGGCGAAAACTCTTTTAATTCTGATCTCAGCAATAATTCAAAAGATGCCTCAGCACCATCGAACTGAAAGCCTTCATATTCAAGTTCTTTAATATAATCTACAACTCTCTTACTTAATTCTTTTTCTGATGAAAGATCAATTCCTATTTCCTTAGCTTTATATCTAATATTACTTTGTCCGGAAAGATCTGAAACAAGAACTCTTTGTGTGTTTCCAACTAGCTCAGGCTGAATATGTTCATACATTTTACTCTCTTTCATAACCGCACTTACATGAACTCCTCCTTTATGAGCGAAGGCAGATTTACCAGTAAAGGCTGCTCTAGAATTAGGAGCAAGATTCATCAGTTCAAAAACATAATTAGTTAGATGTGTAAGTGTATTAAGCTTTTCTTCTTGATTTGTTTTCAATTTCATTTTTAATATAATATTTGGAATAATACTGCTGAGATTAGCATTTCCGCATCTCTCTCCAACTCCGTTAAGAGTACCTTGAACATGTGTAGCTCCGGCTAAAATTGCTGAAAGTGTATTTGCTACTGCTAATTCAGAATCATTGTGTGCATGAATTCCGATTATAATTTCGTATTTATTTTTTATATCCTTTACAATATCAGAAATTTCATTAGGCAAGGTTCCGCCATTTGTATCACAAAGCACTAATCTATCAGCCCCACCCTTAACTGCTGAATCAAGCATTTTATATGAGAACTCTTTGTCATCTTTGTAGCCATCAAAAAAATGCTCAGCATCAAAAATAACAAGTTTATCATTGTCCTTTAATAGTTTTACAGATTGATAAATTAATTCAGCATTGTCATCATCAGATAATCCCAATCCTCTTGACGAATGCAATCTCCATGTTTTTCCAAAAATTGAAACGGCAGGAGTTTCAGCTCTTAACAAAGCATTCAAATTTGCATCGCCAATAACATTATCTATAGCTCTTGCAGTAGATCCAAAAGCACAAAGTTTTGCGTGTTTCAAATGCAATGATTTTGCTTTTTGAAAAAATTCCTCATCTTTAGGATTGCTACCGGGCCAGCCGCCTTCAATAATGTCAATACCAAATTCATCTAATCTTTGAGCAATCATTAATTTATCTTGTACAGATAAATTAATTCCTTCGCCTTGCGTTCCATCTCTCAGAGTAGTATCAAATAATTCTATAAACATTTTCTTCCTCATTTACTTAGTATTGATTCTTCAACTTTTAATTACATCATGCTATTTTGTCTAGCGTATTCAAAAATATTTCCGGCTTCAATAATTGGTAAAATATCTCCGAGAGAATTGAGCGTATAAAATTCTTCTGTTGTAATATTTTTCAATGTATTATTAGTTAAATCGATTTCTAATTCGTCACCGGTTTTTATTTTATCATTCAATTTCAATTGAGATTCATACGGAACTACAAACCCTCCATCAACTGAATTTCTATAAAATATTCTAGCATAGGATTCAGCCACAATAGCTTTAACGCCGGCAACTTGAAGCGCAAATGGTGCGTGCTCTCTAGAAGATCCGCAGCCAAAGTTTGGTCCGCCAACAATAATTGAATATTCAGATTCAAACTCATTTTCCTTTGTAAATGGAATTTGTCCATTCGGCAATCCTGATAATTTTGGCGGGACCCCGGATAAGGCATACTTACCATACATTTTCACTTCTTCGGGATCGGTTAAACTATATACTAAATGTTCAGCGGGAATAATTTGGTCTGTATCAATATTTTCCCTTAAAACAAATGCTTTTCCTTTTATTATTTTTTCCATTTAATATCTTCTCATTTATTATTTTTTATAAAAAGTCTCTTGGATCAGTAATGACCCCAGTTAAAGCTGATGATGCAACTGTTAACGGAGATGCTAAATAAACTTCAGATTTTTTACTTCCCATTCTTCCCGGGAAATTCCTATTTGTTGTTGATATAACAACTTCGTTGTCTGTTGCTCTTCCAACTGTATCCATAGGTCCACCTAAACAAGCGGCACAAGATGACTGTGCAACTTCACAGCCTGCATTTTCAAATATTTGTCTTAACGAAACACCACTGATTGTTTCTTCTTCTAGCTGCTGAGCAACCAATGTGCTTGCGGGTACAATAAAAGTAGGCACTTTAACTTCATTACCAAATAATAGCTTTGCTGCATGAATAAAATCAGTAAGTTTTCCGCCTGTGCATGAACCTATATAGCATTTTGTTAGTTTAGTTCCTTGGACATTTCTAACAGTATCTTTATTGTCCGGACTATGCGGTTTGGCAACAAGAGGTTCCATTTTACTAGTATCATAAGAAAACTTCTGCTTATAATTTGCATCTTCATCACTAACAAAAAGTTCATATGATTTATTAGTTCTTGCCTTTACATAATCTTCAGTCACTTTATCTGCGGCAATAATTCCATTCATAGCTCCGGCTTCAATCGCCATATTTGTAAGTGTCATTCGTTCGTCCATTTGCATAGCAAAAACTGAATCGCCATCAAATTCTAAAGCTCTATATGTTCCGCCGTCAGTTGTTATATCGCCTAACACTTGAAGAATCATATCCTTAGCTGTGATATATGGAGGAAGCTCACCATTAAAAGTAAACTTTAGAGATTCAGGTACTTTTTCCCATATTTTTCCGGTTCCCAAAATAAAAGCTGCGTCAGTATTTCCAACTCCGGTTGAGAACATTCCAAAGGCACCGGAAGTACAAGTATGTGAATCTGTTCCAAATAAAACTGTACCGGGCACGTTAAAACCCTCTTCTGCAAGGGCGATATGGCATACACCTTTATATCGGTCAGTCCCCACATCGTAATAATTTGGTATGTCATATTCGGAGGCAAATTCTCTTAAAATATTTACATTTCTATTTGCTTGCGGATTTGCAGTGAAGATATAATGATCAGGAAAAATTACTAACTTTTCTTTATCCCATATTTTTGCTTTTTCTCCAAATTCTCTTTTCCATATTCCTATTGTTGGAGGGCCGCAGACATCATGCGTCATTAAAACGTCAACATTAAGCCAAATATTTTCTCCAGGAGATACAAAATCTCTTCCGGCAGCTTTTGCTAATATTTTTTCTGTTATGGTCATTCCCATTAATTTTGTCCTTTATATTGCTGTTGATATTTTTTCATTATTTTCAATTTCTTCCATTTCCAAATTGTATAATTCTTTTTGATTTAGAGCAGAAAGATAAGCTTTGGCGCTTGCTTCAATTATATCAGTCGAAATTCCTCTACCATTAAAAGATTTTTCATTACTTCTAATTCTAACTAGAACTTCTCCAAGTGCTTCTCTCCCAGAAGTTACTGAGCGAACTTGATAAGATTCAACTTCCGATTTTATATTTAATGCACGGTCAATTGCATTAAATACAGCATCTACCGGACCATCTCCAATTGAAGCTTCTTCAAAATATTCATTCCTTACTTTTATTTTTACTACCGCATTTGGGATTGAATTTGTGCCAGAGTTTACTTGAATATTTTCTAATTCAAAAAGATCTTTTCCTTTTTTAATTTCATCACCCATCAAAATTCTTAAATCATCATCAAATACTTCTTTCTTTTTATCAGCTAATAATGTAAAAGAATTATAAACATGATCTAATTCTTCATCTTTAACTTTATAGCCAAGCTGCTCTATCCTAACTTTCAAACCATGTCTTCCAGAATGTCTGCCAAGTACAATTTTATTCATTGGAATTCCAACACTTTCCGGAGTCATAATTTCATATGTATCTCTGTTTTTTAGAACACCGTCTTGATGAATGCCAGACTCATGCGAAAAAGCATTCTCTCCTACTATTGCCTTATTTCTTTGAACAATAATTCCAGTAAATGCTGAAACCATTTTGCTTGTGTTATAAATTTCCTCAGCATTAATATTTGTGAAGTAATCAAAAAGATCACTTCGAACTTTTAATGCCATTACTATTTCTTCCAAAGAAGCATTCCCTGCACGTTCACCTATTCCATTTATGGTACATTCAACTTGTCTTGCTCCGTTTTCAATTCCAGCTAATGAATTTGCCACAGCTAAACCAAGATCATCATGGCAGTGAACAGAAATAACAGCTTGATCAATATTTTTGACTCGTTTTTTTAATTCTGCAATTTTACTCCCAAACTCAGATGGTAAAGTATAACCGGTTGTATCAGGAATGTTTACAGTAGTTGCCCCCGCTTCAATAGCGGCTTCAATGACTTCCGACAAATATCCAAGGTCGGTTCTGCCTGCGTCCTCTGCAGAAAATTCTACGTCATCAGTAAATGTTTTGGCATACAAAACAGCATCTTGTGACATTTTAATGATCGTTTTTCTTTTTTCTTCAAGAGTCTTTCCATATCTAGGATGACTAAATTTTCCTAGTATATGAAAATCTGAAGTGCTTGAGAAAGTATGAATCCTCTTCCTCTTTGCCAATCTTAGAGAATCAGCACATGCTTTAATATCTTTTTCATTTGCTCTTGATAAGCCTGTTATTATTGCATCAACTTCCTCTGCAATTCTTCTAACAGCTTCAAATTGTGCCGGTGATGAAACCGGAAAGCCGGCTTCTATCACATCAACTTTTAGTCTTGCCAATTGATGTGCAATCTCAACCTTTTCACTTATATTTAAAGAAGCACCCGGTGATTGTTCACCGTCTCTTAAAGTTGTATCAAAAATTAATATTCTATTATTATCTTGCATTTATTCCCTCTTATATTTAACAAGTATTATAAAGTAAAGACGTTAATAGCTTGATCAACATAGAGTTTATCAAATTGTTCAATAACTAAGTCGGTCATTTGTTTTGTTGTTAACAATTTGCAACCTTCGGAAAATATATCTGCTGTTCTATAATTTTGAGCTAAAACATTTTCCAAAGCTGATTCAATTAATTCAGCCGCTTTGTTCATCTCAAATGAATACCTTAACATCATAGCTGCAGATGCAATAGTTGCAATTGGATTAGCTTTTCCCTGTCCTGCTATATCCGGAGCACTTCCATGAACCGGTTCGTACATTGCGTAATTATTTCCAATACTTGCAGAGGGAAGCATTCCGAGACTGCCGGTAATCATAGCGGCTATATCACTTAAAATATCTCCAAATAAATTTGATGTAAGAATCAGATCAAACTGTTTCGGATCACGAACAAGCTGCATTGCTGCGTTATCAACGTACATATCGCTAAGTTCAACATCGGGATATTGCATATGAACTTCGTGAACAGTATCTCTCCAAAACTGAGATACTTCTAATACATTTGCTTTATCAACTGAAGTAACTTTTCCCTTTCTCCCTTGTGCAAGTCCAAAAGCATAATGAGCAATTCTTTCAACTTCTTCTTTAGAATAGATCATTGTGTTGAACCCTTTTTCTGCATCATAACCTCTTGGTTCACCAAAGTAAATTCCACCAGTTAATTCACGTAGAATCATAACATCTGTATTGGCAAGAACCGATTCCTTTAGTGATGACGCAGATAACATTGAGTTGTAAACTTTAGCCGGACGAAGATTAGCAAACAATCCTAATGATTTTCTTAACTTTAAAAGTGCCGCTTCAGGCTTTAAATTATGTGAAAGGTTCTCCCATTTAGGTCCTCCCACTGCTCCTAAAAATACTGCATCAGAACTATAGCATTCACTTAAAACTTCATCGGTAAGAGGAGTCCCATATTTATCATATGAGCATCCTCCAATTTCTCTTTCAGTAAATTCAATTTCACAATTAAATTTTTCTATTACGTACTTTAAAACCTTTACAGCCGATTCAATAACTTCCGGACCAATGCCATCGCCGGGCAAAAGGGTTACTTTAAACATTCTTGAAATCTCCTAATTTTATTTTTTCAACCAACTCATCATTTCACGCAATTTTGACCCAACTTTTTCTATCGGATGTTCTTCAGATTCTTTGCGCAATTGATTTAATAACGGTTGACCTTTTTTATTTTCTTCAATCCATTCTTCAGCAAATTTCCCAGTTTGGATATCGCTTAAAATTTCTTTCATAACTTTTTTAGTTTCACCTGTAATAACTTTTCTTCCTTTTACCAAGCCGCCATATTCTGCTGTATCACTAACCGAATAATTCATTCTTGATAATCCGCCTTCGTAGTATAAATCAACAATAAGTTTTAATTCGTGAAGACATTCAAAATATGCTAACTCTGCCGGATAACCTGCTTCAACTAAAGTTTCAAAACCGGCTTTAATTAATTCTTCGGAACCACCGCATAAAACTGCTTGCTCACCAAACAAATCGGTTTCTGTTTCATTCTTAAAGTTTGTTTCTATTACTCCGGCGCGGGTTCCGCCAATTCCTTTAGCCCATGCTAAAGCTAAATCTTTTGCATTACCTGAATAATCTTTTTCAACCGCAATTAAACATGGAGTTCCGCTTCCTTGCTGATAAGTTCTTCTCACCAAATGACCGGGACTTTTAGGAGCAATCATTATTACATTTACATTTTCCGGAGGAACAACTTGCTTGTATAAAATATTGAAACCGTGACCGAATGCCAAAGTATTCCCTTCTTTAAGATGTTGTTTTATTTCGCTTTCATAAACCTCTTTGTGATTTTGATCCGGCAACAAAATCATTACAACATCGCCCCATTCAGCAGCTTCAGAAACAGTCATCACCTTTAATCCGGCTTCTTCTGCTTCTGCCCATCTTGCACTTGTTTTTCGCAATCCTACTGCTACATTCATTCCGCTGTCTTTAAGATTTAAGGCGTGTGCGTGACCTTGACTACCATATCCAATAATTGCAAGATTCTTGTCTTTTAACAATTCAAGTGAAGCATCTGATTCATAATACACTTTCATTTAATTTCTCCTAATTAAAATTTTTATTCACTGACTTCTTTAGTTAATTGTTCACCTCGCTTAAGAGCAACATTTCCAGAGCGCGCCATATCTTTTATTCCGAATGGTTCCAGCACGTTAACTGCTGCATCTATTTTTTCAGGTGGTCCTGTTATTTCAACCATCATAGTTTTATTATTGATATCTACAATGTTTCCTCTAAATATTTCGCAAACATCAATTATTTCTGCTCTCGTACTTTTCTGATAATTAACCGTTATTAATGCCAATTCTCTTTGAACTGTATATGCATTAGTAAGATCAACAACTTTAATTGTATCGATTAATCTGTTCAACTGTTTTACAACTTGTTCAATTATTTTATCGTCCCCGGAAGTGACTATTGTCATTCGAGAGATTTCTGGATTTTCTGTTTTACCTATACTAAGGCTGCTAACATTAAATCCTTTTCCGCTGAACATTGTTACAACTCTGTTGAACGTTCCAAATTGATTTTCTACTAAAACTGAAATTATATGTTTCATATTACATCATCTCTTTTGGGTCTAAGCGTTTAGTAATCATTTCATTAATTGAAGCTCCCGATGGGATAATTGGAAAAACCATATCTTCCTTTACAACTTTAAATTCTGCCAGTGTTGGTCCATCGTTATATGCAAGCATTTCTTTCAGAATTGAATCAACATCATTTGGATTATCTGTTGAGAATGATTTTAATCCAAATGCTTCTCCAACTTTTTTGAAATCAGGATTGCTTTTACTTAAATCAGTAAAACTGAATTTCTCTGCGTGAAATAATTCTTGCCATTGACGAACCATACCTAAAAAGCTATTATTTAGAATTATAAATTTGATTGGCAATTTATAATAAGCAGCAGTAATTAATTCTTGCAGATTCATTTGAAATCCACCATCTCCGTTAAGAGAAACAACAGGTCTGTCTTTAACTGCAAATGCAGCGCCAATAGATGCCGGCACAGAAAATCCCATTGTTCCCAATCCTCCACTAGTTAAATTTGAACGTGGATTTGTAAATTGATAATATTGTGCTGTCCACATTTGATGTTGACCAACATCAGTAACAATAACAGCATTACCTTTTGTTAGATCAGACAATTGACTTAATACATATTCGGCTCTTAATCTTCCATCACTATTTTCGAAATGTAAAGGACAATCTTTTTTCCAAGCTTCTATCTGGCTCCACCATTCACTTAAATCATTCATCTGATTTATTTCTGAAGCTAATTCAGCCATTACATGTTTTACATCGCCAACAATAGGAAGATCAACAAGAACATTTTTATCTATACACGTTGGATCAATATCCACGTGTATTTTATAAGCTTTGGAAGCAAACGATTCAATTTTACCTGTTACTCTATCATCAAACCTAGCACCTAGGGAAACCAATAAATCGCAATTATTTACAGCCTGGTTTGCCCAATAAGTACCATGCATACCCAGCATTCCTAGTGATTGACGATCTGTCATTGGATAAGCTCCTAAACCTTGGAGAGTCATTGTAATTGGTATATTCGTCTCTTTAGCAAGTATATTTAATTCTCTATCTCCTCCTGACATAATAACTCCACCACCTACATAAAACAAAGGTCGTTTAGCATTCTGGATAAGCGACGCAGCTTTTTTAATTTGATTTATGTGCCCGTATATTTTAGGTTTGTAACCTCGCATTTCAACATGCTCCGGATACTCAAATTCACATTCCCCAGCAATTACATCTTTAGGTAAATCAACCAGAACCGGACCTGGGCGCCCGCTTGATGCAATAAAGAAAGCTTTTTTAATGGTTGCAGCTAATTCTTTCACATCTCTAACTAAAAAATTATGTTTAGTTATGGGCCTTGTAATTCCAACAATATCGGCCTCTTGAAATGCGTCATTACCAATTAAGTGAGTTGGTACTTGACCTGTAAAAACTACTATTGGAACAGAATCCATGTAAGCATCTGCTATGCCTGTAACAGTATTTGTTGCTCCAGGACCAGAAGTTACAAGAACAACTCCAGGTTTGCCCGTTGCTTTTGCATAACCTTCTGCCATGTGAGTAGCTCCCTGTTCATGACGAACGAGTATATGATTTAAGAAATCCACATCGTGCAATTTTTCATACAACTTTAGAACTGCTCCGCCGGGATATCCAAACACATATTCAACTCCCTCTTTTTTTAGACATTCAAAAAAAATGTCTGCCCCACTCATTATTGGTTTATCATTTATCATGATAGTTTCCTTTATTTTATTCCGGTAATTTTAATATTGCACCGGTATTAGCTGATGTTACCATTTTAGCATAACGTCCCAAATACCCTTTTTTAATTTTTATTTCGAATTTTGGAAGCTCATTTAATCTATTATTTATTTCTTCTTCTGATAATTCAACATTTATTGAATCATTTGGAATATCTATTGAGATTATATCGCCATTTTTTATTGCTGCAATTGGTCCACGTTCTGCAGCTTCCGGAGAAATATGACCTATACAAGCACCTCTAGTTCCACCAGAAAATCTACCATCTGTAATTAATGCAACCTTATCTCCTAATCCCATACCCATGATTAAGCTTGTGGGAGTAAGCATTTCCGGCATACCGGGTCCACCCTTAGGTCCTTCATAACGAATTACAACAACATCACCAGGCTGAACTTCTTTGTTCATTATTCCTTGTATTGCTTCATCTTGTGATTCATAAACGATAGCTGGGCCCTTATGAACCAGCATTGATTCTTCTACTGCTGCAGTTTTTACAACTGAACCACTTGGAGCAAGATTTCCAAATAGAATTGAAAGTCCTCCCGTAGATTTGAAAGGTGCTTCAACTGATTTAATAATTTTTGTATCATTATTTTCAGCTGATTCAATATTTTCTCCTAAAGTTTTTCCAGTAACTGTAATTCTGGATAAATCTAAAACACCTTCTTTTTTAGATAATTCTTTTAGAATTACTGAAATACCCCCGGCTCTATCAACATCTTCCATATGTACATTTTTTGTAGCGGGACTAACTTTGCAGATGTAAGGTACTTTAGCAGATAATTCGTTTAGTTCCTTATAATCAAAATCAACTTCTGCTTCATGTGCAATAGACAAGGTATGAAGAACAGTATTAGTGCTTCCTCCCATTGCCATATCAAGGGCAAACGCATTTAAAATTGATTCCCTTGTAATAATGTCTCTAGGCTTGATGTCCTTTTCTATTAAATCTAGAATTTGTCTTGCGGCTTTTTTTGCTAAATCCTTTCTTTTTCCATCAACTGCCAAAATTGATCCGTTACCCGGCAAAGCCATTCCCAAAGCCTCCATCAAGCAGTTCATTGAGTTTGCTGTGAACATACCCGAGCATGATCCGCAGGTAGGACAACCAAAATTTTCTAATTCTTGAAGTTTATCTTCGTCAATTTCTCCTTTTTGATATTTTCCAACACCTTCAAAAACAGAAATCAAATCAACTTTTTCGCCGGATGGAGTAACTCCGGCTTTCATAGGTCCACCGGAAATAAAAATTGTTGGGATGTTTACTCGTGCTGCACCCATTAACATTCCCGGGACTATTTTATCACAATTCGGAATACATACAATTCCATCAAGTCTATGAGCTTCCACTACAGTTTCAAGGCTATCGGCAATTAATTCTCTGCTGGCAAGAGAATAGCGCATTCCAATATGTCCCATTGCAATGCCATCATCTACTCCAATAGTATTAAATTCAAAGGGAACACCTCCTGCATCTCTTACTGCTTCTTTTACAACTCTGCCAAATTCTTGCAGATGAACGTGTCCGGGAATTAAATCTATATATGAATTGCAAATTCCAATAAATGGCTTTTTAAAATCTTCATCAGATTTTATAACACCGGTAGCCTTAAGTAAACTTCTGTGTGGTGCTTTATCAAATCCCTTCTTAATTAAATCCGACCGCATAATTCCTCTAATGATTTTTATTTAAATTTTATAATAAAAATCTTCAGACATACCGCTTGGGTTACCGGTCAGCCCCTAATTTTCTTTTTACAATTTTAATTTTTTAATTTTGGGATTGACCGATTTTTTATTAGCCGAGAATAATAATAATATTGCTAATTATAAGACCAATAATCCCGAGGAGGTTAATATCTAAAGAGATGTTTTCTATTTCTAATGCATTTATAGCACGTACATCACTCTGGCGTAATGTTAATTTGTGATTTGTATCGATATTTTTGTTTGTGCTATACATTTTTATTGAGGGCAAATCTAAGTCATAAATTGTTTTTTGTCAAGCAATTAATTGGTAAGTAATAATTTTAGGCTATTTTTTCTTCATAATTATGCAATAAAACTTTTAAAAACCTATATTTATTAGGAATTATGAAGTTTTTGCCTAATATATTTTTGTTGGACTTTATTCAATAAAGTATCTTTTGTAATTAAAGAATTCATGATTTTGTTGAACCAAGATAAATATCTTACTATTATTGCAGCTAAATTTTTTATTTGAAGGGAAATATGAAAGTTCTAAAGTTTGGTGGATCATCTGTTGGGAATGCAGAAAGAATTAAATCTGTAATTGAAATTTTAAAATCTTATCACGCTAATAATGAAAAAATAGCAGTTGTTTTTTCAGCTTTTCAAACTGTTACTGATAATTTACTTAAGTTAAGTGAAATTGCATCTAAGCAAGATTCTTCTTATCTAGGACTTTATCAAAACATCCGATTAAAACATTTTAATACAATTGCCGAATTAATTCCTTCAAATAATTCCTTAATTAAGGAAAAGGTTGAGTCCTTATTTAAAGAGCTTCATGATTTAATTTATGGCATATTTTTACTTAAGGATATTTCCCCAAGAATAAATGATCTAGTTGTAAGTTTTGGTGAAAGACTTTCAAACACAATTATTTCAGAAGCAATAAATTTTCAAGGAATTGATGCAGAATATTTAGATGCTTCATTGATTGTAAAAACAAATGATAATTTTGGAAATGCAAAAGTTTTATTTGAACAAACGAATAAAAATATTGTTGATCATTTCTCTTCTCATAATAAAATGCAGATTATTACCGGTTTTATTGGCTCAACAATTACAAACGAAATTGCAACACTAGGAAGAGGCGGTTCAGATTATACAGCCGCAATTTTTGGAGCAGCATTAAATGCTGAGGAAATTGAAATTTGGACAGATGTAAATGGCATTATGACGGCAGATCCTAGAAAAGTTAAAAATGCAATTCCTTTAAAAGCAGTTACTTATCAAGAAGCTATGGAAATGTCATTCTTTGGTGCAAAAGTAATTCATCCACCTACAATGCAACCGGCACTTGAAAAAAATATTAAAATCAGAATTAGAAATACTTTTAATCCGGAATTTAAGGGAACTGTAATTTTATCAAAAGAACCACATTTAAAATTTAGCGCTAAAGGAATTTCTTCAATTGATAAAATATCTCTGGTTAAAATTGAGGGGAGCGGATTAGCTGGAAGCCAAGAGATTGTATCCCGCGTATTCAAAGCTTTATCGCAGCATTCAATTCCAGTTCTTATAATAACTCAAGGTTCATCCGGGATAAGCCTTTGTGTCGGTGTTCTTCCTGATACTTCAGAAAAAGCAAAACAAGTTATTGAGAATGAACTTCGATTAGAGATTTTAGATAAAATAGTAAATAAAATTTATCCTGAAGATAACCTTTCATTAATTGCAGTTGTTGGCGAAGATATGCGAGAGACTCCGGGTATTTCTGGAAAAGTTTTTCAAGCCCTTGGTAAAAATGGAATTAATTTAAAAGCTATAGCGCAAGGTTCTTCCGAACTTAATATATCTTTTGTAATTAAGCAAAATCAGCTTTCCAAAGCACTTAATGTGCTCCATGATTCACTGTTCTTATCAACAAGAAAAGAAGTCAATCTTTTTATAATTGGTACTGGACTGGTCGGCAGTGCACTTATCAAATATTTGAAAAATAAAAAACAGTTCTTATTTGGGGAGCTTCACACACATGCTAATTTAATAGGAATTGCAAATAGCAAGAAAATGATTTTTGAACCCAGAGGTATAGATTTAGGTAACTGGGAAACTAAATTAGATGAAAGTGATAAAAAATCAAATATTTCTGAGTTTTATGAAACAATGAATACTATGAATCTGGCAAATTCTATTTTTATAGATTGTACGGCAACAGATCAAGTACTTAATTTTTATGAAGATATTCTTGATTCAAATATTTCTGTTATTACTCCGAACAAGATTGCAAACACATTGAATATTGAGAAGTGGAATGCTCTAAGGAAAAAAGCAAAGGATAATAATGTTCAATTTAGGTATTCCACCAATGTTGGAGCGGCTTTACCGGTTATTAGTTTAATTCAAGGATTAATTGAAGGTGGAGAAAAGATCACAAAAATTGAAGGAGTTTTATCCGGCACTTTGAGTTATATTTTTAATTCTTTTGAAGGAGATAAAAAATTTAGCGATATAGTTTTAGAAGCGAAGGAAAATGGATTTACGGAACCTGATCCTCGAGATGACTTGAATGGACTTGATATGGCCAGGAAGTTATTAATTCTGATAAGAGAAAGTGGCATAAAGATGGAGTTGAGTGACATTGAAATTGAGAGTTTAGTTCCGGAAGAAGCAAGTTTATCTTCAATAGAAGATTTTTTCAAAATATTAAAAGAGAAAGAAGGAACTATAATTCAGAGAAATATGGAAGCAAAATCAAAGAATAAAGTACTAAGATATTTCGCTTCTTACAAAGAAGGAAAAGCTAAAGTTGGCGTAAATGAAATTGATTCTTCTCATCCTTTTTATAATTTAAAAGGGACAGAAAATATAGTTTTAATAGAAACAGAAAATCATTCTCCTTTTCCCCTTGTTATTAAAGGGAAAGGAGCCGGTGCAGATTATACTGCATTTGGAATATTCACTGACTTAATAAAAGTCTCAAAATATTTAGGATAGTTAAAAATGGAAAAGAAAATTAAAGTTGCAATTCTAGGTGCAACCGGAAGTGTTGGACAAAAATTTATTGAATTATTAAAAGATCATCCTTGGTTTGAAATTGAAGAAGTTGCAGCATCAGAAAAATCATCAGGCAAAAAATATAAAGATGCGACTAACTGGATTATGCAGTCTCAGCTTGATGAAAGAGTTGCTAATCTTGAAGTAAAAAATTGTGTACCCAATCTTAAATCAAAATTTGTTTTCTCAGCTTTGGATGCATCTGTTGCGGGAGAAATAGAAAGTGATTTTGCTAAGGCTGGTTATTACGTTATTTCAAACGCAAGGAATCATAGATTTGATGAAGACGTCCCTCTAATAATTCCGGAAGTGAATCCGGATCATTTGGATTTAATTAAAATGCAAAAATTTGGGAAAGGATTTATTGTAACTAATCCAAATTGTTCAACAATTGGATTAGTGCTAGCTCTAAAACCACTTCATGAACATTTTGGAATTGAATCGATAAACGTAGTTACAATGCAGGCTATTTCTGGGGGCGGCTATCCCGGTGTTCCAAGCATGGATATTATTGACAACATTGTTCCATTTATTTCTGGTGAAGAGAAAAAAATGGAAACAGAACCATTGAAAATTTTAGGAACGTTAAAAGAGAATAAATTGGAATATGCTGATATAAAAATAAGCGCACAATGCAATAGAGTTCCAGTTCAAGATGGTCATTTAGAAACTGTCCAAATTAAATTCAAGAAAAAACCATCTAAAGAAGAAATTATTTCTGCATGGAATAATTTTAGATCAGATCCACAAAATTTGAATTTACCTTTTGCACCGGAAAACCCAATTATATATTTTGAAGATGATAGACATCCTCAGCCAAAAACTCATAGAAATATTGACAAAGGCATGGCAGCAAGTGTTGGCAGACTTAGAGAATGTCCTTTATTTGATTATAAATTTGTTGTTCTTTCGCATAACACCATTAGAGGGGCAGCAGGCGGTACTATTTTGCTGGCGGAATTATTAAAAGCTAAAGGTTTCACAGAATAAAGCAGAATTTTATTTTCTTCTTGACAAGTGATTTTTTTTATTTTAGTTTCCTCATCAATTATTTGCTAATGAAAATATTATTGTTCTTTACTTAGTTTATTAAGAATTATTATCAAGAAAGGTTGAGGGATCAGGCCCTATGACACCTTGGCAACCATCCATTTTGGAAAGGTGCCACCTCCTGCCCTAAAAGGGAAAGATAAAAATTGTAGGTGTTTAATATATAAAACCTCCTTTGGACTTTCCCTTGGAGGTTTTTTTTTGCTCAAAATTAAACATCATAAATAATCCTAAAAGGAGTCACAATGAGTAATGATAGAAAATATAGGTATGAAACTTTACAGCTTCATGCCGGACAAGAAGTAGATAAAACAACAAATTCTAGGGCTGTACCAATTTATCAAACTTCATCATATGTTTTTGATGATGCACAGCATGCAGCTGATTTATTTGCTTTACAAAAATTTGGAAATATCTATACAAGGATAATGAATCCAACAACAGATGTATTTGAAAAAAGAATTGCAGCACTTGAAGGTGGTGTGGCTGCATTAGCTACTTCTTCGGGTCAAGCCGCTGAAACCCTTACTATCACTACATTAGCGCAGGCCGGTGAAAATATTGTTTCCACAAATTTTCTTTATGGCGGCACTTATAATCTTTTTAAAGTTACACTTCCCAGATTGGGGATAAACGTTAAATTCACAGCCAGTGAATCTCCGGAAGATTATGAAAATATAATTGATGAAAAAACGAAAGCAATTTATATTGAGACAATCGGTAATCCAAAATTAAACATTCCTGATATTGAAAAAATTGCTGAAGTTGCTCATAGAAATAATATTCCTTTAATTGTGGACAATACATTTGGTGCAGCCGGCTTTTTAACAAAACCTATTGAGCATGGAGCTGATATTGTTGTTGCTTCTGCTACGAAGTGGATTGGTGGGCATGGAACATCAATTGGTGGAGTTATTGTTGACTCAGGTAATTTTGATTGGGAAAGCGGTAAATTTCCTATTTTTACTGAACCTTCACCGGGTTATCATGGATTGAATTTTAATGAAGTATTTGGAAAAGGTTCTCAATTTGGAAACATTGCTTTTATTATTAGAGCCAGAGTTGAAGGATTGCGGGATTTAGGTCCGGCTCTTTCTCCTTTTAATTCATTTTTATTTTTGCAAGGATTGGAAACTTTATCTCTTAGAGTTGAAAGACATTGCCAGAATGCTTTAACACTAGCCAATTGGTTAAAGTCTCATCCTCTAGTTGAATGGGTTTGGTATCCAGGCATTGAAGATTATCCTTCTCATCAATTAGCTAAGAAATATTTGAGAAAAGGATTATTCGGTTCTATGCTTTCTTTTGGGATTAAAGGTGGAATTGGAGCAGGAAAAAGTTTTATAGATAATGTTAAACTTTCAAGTTTAGTAGCAAATGTTGGTGATGCAAAGACTTTAGTAATCCATCCGGCATCAACAACTCATCAACAATTATCTGTTGATGAGCAAATCAAATCCGGTGTAAATCCAGAACAGATAAGGGTATCAGTTGGAATTGAACATATTGACGATATTATAAATGATTTTGATTTTGCATTATCAAAAACTTCAAAGTGATTTTTAGAGCGGATTAACCCTCCGCTCGTTATATTTTATTTAGGAAAATATATGGAAGTATTAGTGAAAGATAATTCAACTACTTTATACCCATTAACAAGATTTGTCAAACTTTTTGATAATAACAATTTTCTCATTGCTTCTGACGGAAAAACATTAAGCGGTGTAGAAGCTTCTTATCAAACCTATGGCAAACTTAATAATGAAGGTACAAATGTAATTTTAATTTGCCATGCACTCACCGGAAATTCGCATGCTGCTGGAATAATTAGCAATGAAGAATTATTAAACTCATCAGGACATGAATTTTTATATAAATATAACAACATGTATCTTGATAAACTCGGTTGGTGGGATCCGCTAATTGGTCCAAATAAAATATTTGATACTAACAAATATTTTGTAGTTTGTTCAAATATTCTTGGAAGTTGTTATGGAACTACCGGCCCTTCCTCTATTGATAATAGCAGTGATCAAAAATTTAATGTAAACTTTCCGCAAATATCTATTAGAGATATGGTTCAAGTACAGAAAAAACTTTGCGACTTCCTTGGAATAAATGAGATTCAATTAATTACCGGCGGCTCTTTGGGTGGAATGCAAGTTCTTGAATGGGCTGTTATGTATCCAGATATTGTAAAAAAAATTGCACCAATTGCTTGTTCAATTTTTCATTCACCTTGGGCAATTGGTTTTAATGATGCGTCCAGAACTGCAATAAAATCTGATCCTAACTGGTTAGATGGTTTTTATGAATCGCAACCAATAAACGGACTTTCTTTGGCGCGCAAAATAGCAATGATTTCATATAGAAGTTTTACATCATTCAGCTCAAAATTTGGAAGAGAGACTAGCAAATACAAATCTTCAAAATATTCGATAGAAGGATATCTTGATTATCAAGGAGAAAAATTTATAAATCGATTTGATGCTAACACTTACATATACATAACACAAGCACTAGATAATCATGATTTGCTTAAGGGAAGAGGCTCTTCTGAGGATGTTTTGAACAGTATTCGAGCAAAAACTCTATCAATAGGGATTGACAGCGATGTTCTTTATCCAACAGAAGAACAAAAACTAATTGCTGATAAAGTTTCTAATGGGAAATATGCTGAAATTCAATCTCAACATGGACATGATTCTTTCTTGATTGAGTTTGAACAGCTTGAAGAAATATTCAAACAATTTTTACTTGAATAAAATTATTACGCTCAAAATATAATTTACATTTGCTATTACCTTTTCAAGAAATTATTTTATGATGTAAAACAAAAGAGATTTTAAATGGAAACCAGTAAAGAAATTGATTCATTAAAATTAGCAGAATCAATGTCAGTATTGACTTGTGAGCTTGCAAAAACATGCAGTGAAAAAGAACAATATTTTGCTTCATTATATAATTTAACTCCCGCTGAATTTAAGTGCTTGAAGTTATTTAATGAAAACAAAATGATGTCAATTAAAGAAATAGCCTTTTATATGAATATTACTCCAGGCAGAATAACACATATCTTAACTTCGCTCGAAAGTAAAAAGTTTATAAAAAGAAAAATTGATCAAGTAGATAAGAGAAATGTACAAGTTCATTTAACCGGGAAAAGTCAACCTTTTATAAAAAATTTGACTGAGAATCATATCAAAATACATGAAGAAATTTTAGAAAGAATTGATCCCGATAAAAGAGAATTAGTAGTCGATTTAATGGGTGATTTACTTCACGCCCTAAAGGATTGGTTCCAAAATAAATAGTTTTTTAAAAACTTCACATTTAGTTTCTAAAAATATCACCTTATTTTTATTTGCTTAAAAGTGTTAAAAAAATATATCCATAATATGTTTAAATGAAGTGCTGAATCAAGTATGCAATTTTACAGAGACTTGTTCAGCATAACAATTATCGACCTTTGGAAATCTACCAAGGAAGTTTAAGGTACTCTACTTCGTTTTTATAGAACTCTTGTAATTTGCTAATAACATCATTACCAAGTGGATATTGCAAACTATTAATGTTTTGCAAGAGCTGATTTATATTTTTGTTACCGGGAATTACCGTACTAACAGCATCAAATCCTAAACAAAATGATATTGATTTTTCAGTAATTCTCTCATTATCAGAAAGAATTTCTTTAACCCTTTCAACTAGATTAGCACGTGTTTCTATATCTTTCTTAGACCATCTTTTTCTAATATCATCAAATGTACTTTCAGCATTATATTTTCCGGTAAGCCATCCGGAATCCAATGGAATCTTAACAATAATTCCAACTTCGTTTTCTTTAGCCAAACTAAAAGCATTTTGAGCATCCTGATGAAGAATATTAAAAAAAGCTTCAATTACTTTTCCATTTGTTGTTTCCATAAAAAGCTTCATGTCTGCATAAGTATCTAAGGAGGCTCCGTATTCTTTGATCTTTCCTTCTTCTTTTAATTTTTCCAATATTTCATAATGATCATTATTGTTTCCATCAAGAAATTCAGAAGGTGGGTTGTGGATAATTATTGAATCTAAATAATCGGTTTGCAATCTCTGCAGACTTCCTTCTATTGAGCCTCTTATGACAGATGAGCTAAAATCTAATACTCCTTTCTCTGAGTGCCCAAATTTTGTATTAATTACAATGCTTTCTCTTTTTACTTTTTGAAGTGCTTTTCCTAATCTTAATTCGCTTGTTCCCAAACCGTAATTTGGAGCAGTATCAAAAAAATTAATTCCTTCATCCAAAGCTTTATGAACTAAATCAATAGCCTCATTCTCTGTCATGCTTTCCCAATCTTTGCTTGCACCAAGCTGCCAAGCTCCAACTCCAATTGCTGAAACTTTTGGAGCACCTTTAATGAATTTTCTAAATTCCATTTTCTAAATTCCTTATTTGAGTAAAGTCATTTTTTTTGTAGAAATAAAATCATCTGCTATTAATCTATAATAATAAATGCCTGATGGTAAATTTGAAGCATTGAATTCAACACTATAATTACCGGCTAATTTATTTTGTTTTTCTAAAGTCTTAATTTCATTTCCTAAAACATCATATACTTTCAATAAAACAAACTGGTCACTATTTATAGAGTAATTAATTTTTGTAATAGGATTAAATGGATTGGGATAATTTTGCTGTAATGTGTATGATGTGATTTTAGAATCATCAACAATTTCTGATAAGTTTTTATCAATAATTTTTATTTCATCTATAAATAGCTGAGAGGAATTCAACAGACCAAATTCATTTACAATTTCAAACAATTCTATACTTTCCCAATTAAATAATCCTTGAGGATTGAACCATTCGTTATCCCAAGAGCCTGTTTCTTTAAAACTGCTAAATGGAATTTCCATATATTGCCATTCGCCGTTAAAGTTTAGAACTTTATTATCAATGTCGTAGCTCATTCTCCACGCATGGTCAATATCGCTTTCTTTAGTATCCAAAAACCTTATTTGAAATCTTGATGATGGATTATTTCCTTTTATCCAGAAACTAACAACGTAATCATTTTGGTTCAGAAAGCTCAAATCTTTAATTGGAGCGAATTTAAATCCAACCGAGTTGTATTGAGAAGGATTTGACCAAAAGATTGAATAATCTCCTGCTTTTGTATCTTCATTATAATAATTTAAAACTCCCTCCGAAAAACCTGAGCTAATTATTCCACTCTCGATAAAATCTGAATAAATAGTAAATCCGGTAGAATCGGGATATAGTATAAAATCACTCTGAGGAGGAATATTAAATCCTAAAGCAAACAAAAGATTTCCATTCAGATCATGATCAAACAATCCATTTGAAAATTCTTCAAAAATTCCAAAACCACCGTGATAATCCCATGATGTCCAGCCAATGTCATTTGCTTCAAGATAATTCCTAACAATATTGTACCAAAGCACTCTATCATTATTATTTGCATTAGGAATATAGACTCCAAACTCTCCACAAAATAATGGAACATTTCTTTGCTCTTTAAATTCAATAGCAATATCAAGCTGTTCCCTAACATGCTTGATAGTTCCAGTATTTTTATAATCTTGTAATGCGCTTGCAACCCATGTAGATTGAAGATCTGAGGGTACCGGGGGCATATTCAATGAACTGTATGGGAAGGGAACTCCTCCAAGAGGAACTAATGAAGGTCTAGTCCAGCTTGCACCTTGATGTGTAAACAAAAACGGTTCATAAAAATGAAAAGTGTAAATAAGATTATCATCATCATACTCATACATATATTGAAGATTATTGTAACTGTTAAATCCCGAAGGACCAACAATGATAGTATGTTTTGTATCTATTTCTCTTATTGCATCAATAGCAGATTGCTGAATTATATTCCAAATAGAATCATCAATTCCGTGTGGTTCATTCAAGATTTCAAAATAAACAAAATTTGATCGATTCTTAAAATGTTCTGCCATATTTTTCCAGACAGGAATAAGGATATCACCTATACTTTCTTCAGTTTCAATTGCAGGGTCAAAAGAATGATTATCAAGAAGTATATGAATTTCTAATTCCTCCGCCCAATCAACCGCTTGATCAATAAAGTTAAGGAAGAGTGGATCAAGCTCATAATTTGGAGAACCATTTGTAAAATTGTGTAAATTAATTGGAAGGCGAATTACATCTGCTCCTAAACTCTTAATATTTTCAAAATCTTTTTTTGTGTATTTCTTAAAATGAATTTGAGACGGTGAATTTGTTTGAAACCATCCTGATAAATTAACTCCTTTAGTAAATGGAAGTGTTTGCGCACTTACACTTATAACTAGCAAGGATAATATTAAATAGCGAAATAATTTAGTCATTATTTGTATCCAATAAATTTCCATTTGACCTTATCAAGTAATCTCTAATAATTCTGCCCGATTCTGAAAGTTCGTTCTCACTCCAATTGCTTAGTGATTGAATATCAGGTAAAATTGCTGCTGATTTTTCATTTTTATTATTAAGCGACCAATTGCACCAACTGAGATTATTTTCTTCCATAAATTGCACCCACTCATTAAGACTTGTTATATCAATTATTCCATCTCCGGTAGCTTCTGTCATCCCCCATTCAGTTATAAATAAAGGTATTCCCGCATTAATAGCTTTAATAGCTTTTGCCCTTAATTCTATTTTATGAGTGCTAGAATAAAAGTGAAAACTATACGCAATATTTTTAGCATTTATTGTATTACCAATTACATCTTCCACATCTTGAGACCAATTTGGAGTTCCAACAACAATAATATTATCCGGATCATTTGCACGAATTGTATTTATGATCTCTTCAGAATAAGGCTTTAAAATGTCTTTCCATGAAACATTAAGCGGTTCATTATAAATTTCATAAATAATATTAGGATGGTTTCCATATTCTGAAGATATTCTATTGAAAAATGATTTTGATTCTTCTATATGATTTTCTGCATGATGATCATGCCAATCGATAAGAACATAAAGACCTAGGTTTATACAAGCATCAATTACAACTTTTACTTTTTGATATTCTGTCTCCGGGTTTTCTAAATAACCGCCCCCTTCAATACCCATTGCTGCTCTTACAACTGTAACTTTCCAATCATCTCGCAGCCATTTTACTGTTTCCTCATTATAATAATTTCCGCCCCATTGACTCCAGAATAAGCTCATACCTTTCAGAGAAACGATATTTCCATTTTGATCAATAATATTTTTCCCACTGATTTGTAGTTGGCCATATTTTTCAACTATAGTTTGGTTTTCTTGAACCGGAGGTATTGACGTCACCGGATTTTCATCTTTATTACTGCAGCTTAAAATTAAAGGGGAAATAAAAAATAAAAATATTAAGAGACTAATCTTTTTCATAATGCACCTTATTTTTGCAATTGAATATTTATTAAAAAAATGTATTCGCAAATTATCATTGAAATATATTTATGGTTCACAATAATGATTGAGATTATAAATGACATTGACACCAATGGAAATAACTTTTTCAAAACTATACAATCGAATAAAGTAATTTTATTCTGCTTTTTATTAAGAGAAATTGCTATTCTGCCTGATGCAATCAAGATCAATAATTCTAAAATTATCTTTATGGAAATGACAATTAGAAATTATTTCCATGTATAAAATTTATTTGACTAAAATTAATTTCTTAACATCAGAAAATTCACCGGCTGATAGCCTATAATAATAAACTCCGCTAGATAATTTCGACCCATCAAATGTAATTGAGTATTTTCCTTTATTCATATTAGCATTTACTAATTCAGTAATTTCTTCTCCAAGAACATCATATATTTTAAGAGTTACCGGAGCCATCTCTGGTATTGAATAATTGATAACAGTTGATGGATTAAATGGATTTGGATAATTTTGATCAAGACTAAACTCAATTGGATTTTGTACTTCAGAAACATCTACAGTTGATGAAATAGTAAATACAAAATTTGTTGTGTCTCTAATTTCAAAATTTGATTCATCTAAAATCATAATTAAACATTGGTTAGATTCAATATTAGGAACTGCCCATTGATAAGTTCCAAATTGTGATTCAGCAGATTGAGCAACAAAATCCCAGTCAACCCCGCCGTTTGTGCTTAATCCAATTTTCACATTTTGTACTTTTAATGAATTCCATTTTATTGTGTGATAAGAATTTGATAAGATTTCCTCACCTCCGTTTGGAGAAAGGATAGAAATGCTAGGGGAAGTATTTGGTTTAAAGATATCTAATCTATTAAGATTAAATCCGCCATTTTCTATAAATATTCTTAAAGTATAAACTCCGGCTTCCAAATTAAAATCAGCTGATTCTAAAGTCTGCCAAGACTGCCATCCTCCGGTATTTGGAACGCTTAAAGAAGGAATTAAAACAGTACCGTCCAATTCAATTTTAAATTTGCCGTTTGTGTTTTCTGAAGCAATTCTAGCTTCCAAGTTATAAACGCCTGTTTCCTTAACTTCAATCAAGTAATCCAGCCATTCACCGGTTTCTAACCACGCTATATTAAATCCAGCGCCGGTATCAGAACATTCCTCAATACCAACAAACTCATCTTTTCTATAAACTCCGCCTTCGTTTAAAGTTGTGTTATCGTTGTAAGCCTCTCCATTAATTCCTAGATTAAAATTTTCTGCTTCAATTGAACCCGGAATTTTAATTGGACTTCCTAAATAAGGAGATTCTACACAATCATTTCCCACTTTTACTTTTACATTGAAAGAATTACCGCTGTATCCGTCTGTAGAAGTAGCCTTAGCAGTAACATTATAACAACCAGGATAAATATTTTCCCAATTCATTTCAAAAGGTTCAGCATAAGATATTCCAATTTTTACACTCTCTTGAAAAAACTCAACTTTTTCTAATTGTCCGTCAAAGTTAACTAACGCTTGAATATTAATATCCGAATATGGTTCAACTATAGCATTATTAACCGGATTAGTAATTGCAACATCAGGTACAACAGTTGCGTCTTTATAAACTCTTACATAATCAACTAGTAATTTTTGAGGAAAAACTGTTGTTTCGTTTGGAAAACCAGGCCAAGCGCCTCCAACAGCTACATTCAGAATTAAAAATTGTTCGGCATGGAGTTCACTTAATTCAGCAGAAGTAATATCTAGTGAATGATATTTCATATTATCAACAAACCATTCAATTTTATTCTGATCCCAAACAATAGAAAATTTATGAAAGTCATCAGCAAAAGTTGGACCGGTTAATCTGAATTCTCCACCATAACTTGCATGATTATTATCATTTGACCAGTGAGCTGTTCCGTAAGCGATGTTTGGTTGATGTCCAAGTAATTCCAAAATATCAATTTCACCGCAAGCCGGCCATCCGACCGAACTAATGTTTTCTCCAAGAGTCCAAAAAGCCGGCCAAATTCCTTGCCCATAAGGAGTTTTTATACTTGCTTCAATTTTTCCATAAAGGAAAGATTCTTTACCTTTTGTAATTAACCTGGCAGAAGTATAATTTCTTCCGCCATAATTTTCTTTAAGAGCTTGAATAACTAATTTACCATCTTCCAAATATGCATTTGTATCTCGGTCTGTATAAAACTGAGATTCATTATTTCCCCAGCCGCCTCCGCCGGTTTCCCTTGTCCATATTGAAGGATCAAGAACTTGCCCGTCAAATTCATCTGACCATATTAATTGATATGTTTGCGCATTAATTGTTAAAAAAAACAAAGCAAAAAAAGCAACTATTATATTTTTTTTCATAAGTCTTCTTCTATTTAATGAAAATCATTTTTTTTATAGATTGAAAATTATCTGTCTTTAATTTATAGAGATATATTCCGCTTGCAATATTTTCAGCATTAAATCTGAAATTATATTTTCCTTTTGATAAAAATCCTTTATACAGTTCTCTTATCAATTCACCATTGCTATTGAAAACATTTAATTCAACATCAGATCCATTTGGAATTTGCACAGTAATATTTGTTGAAGGATTAAATGGGTTGGGATAATTCTGTGATAATTCAAAATCAGTTATTTCATTTGAAGTCTCTTCAACTTCTACAAGTAAGTCGAAAGAAAACCAATTCAAATTAAATCCGCCAGATTCAGCAGTAAGTCTATAATTTTTAATTCCCTTATCTAAAGAAACCTCTGTAGAAATAGTCTGCCAGCTTTGCCAATTTCCGGTTATTGGAAGTAACGTAGTTGAAATGTTATTACTACCTTCCGATAATTTTATAATACCTGAAAGGGATTCAGATGCTACTCTATAATTAAGTCTGTATGTTCCGGTTGTTAAAACGTCTATTTGATATTCCATCCAATCGCCGGAATCAATCCAACCCACATTTTCTCCACCACCAGCATCAGAAGTTTCTTGAGTTTGGATTCCTTCCATACTTATAAAATTTTCCGCTTCAATTATTCCCGGAGCTATATTTATAGATTCATTATCAAGCAAACCATTATAGACAAACGCATTTGTAAATTTGCTTAATATACCCCCATCAACAGAAGCAATATTGCCGGAGATATAATCCAGACTTAATTTTATATCTGAAGTAACACTATTATCAAAATCAATAATTATAGTATTACTATCTGAAGCAGCGCTTACAGAAGTAGAGTTTGCAATAAAATTATTTTCACCTTTTAAAGTAAAGCTAGCATTTAAAATTGATGCAGAATTTATAGCTTTATTAAAAGACAGCTCAAGTCTATTTCCATTTCCATAAAGAAAAGATGAATGAAAAATTGGATTAGATCCGAACTCAGAATTTGCAGTACTTGTCAATCCAAAATTATATTCAAACATAGGATCATATTCAGCATCACCAATGTTAATAGGTATTTGGTCCATATATTTTGGCCAGGTATGCGGCAGTTTTCCGGTTGGCTGGAAATCACCAAATAAAATATCTGTGATTCCATCTCCTTCAGTTCCGGGAAGCCATGCAGCTAAAATTGCATCTGAGTATTTTAGAATTGGATTAATAATCATCGGTCTGCCAGAATATAAAACGACAATTGTTTTTAATCCTTTTTCTTTTGCCCTTTTTACAAGCTCAATATCTTTTGCCGGAATTGTCAAATCCTCTTTAAATCCTGCATATTCAGCATAAGGCTCTTCGGCTAGAACAATAACTGCAATATCAGCTCCGTCAATATTTTCTCCATTCTTAGAATAAATAACATTTTCATTATTAGTGTTTTTATTTATCGCTTCTAATAAAGTTGTTCCTTCGGTTATATCACCACTTCCGCCCTGCCAGTAGATTGTCCAGCCACCGCTCTGTAAACCAATATTATCAGCACCAATGCCAACAACAGCAATTTTCTGATTACTTTTCTTTAAAGGTAAAATATTATCTTTTTTCTTAAGGAGAACAATAGATTCCCTGACACATTCTCTTGCAACTTGTCGATGCTCATTCGAACCGACACTGCTTAATAAACTTCTATCAGTTAAAGGATTTTCAAATAATCCCATCATAAACTTAATCCGCAAAATTCTTTTTACGGCATCGTCAATCCTGGCTTGCGATATTTGATTTTCATTTATGAGCTCTTTTAGAAGTGTAATAAATTCAACATAATTTTCAGGGACCATCACCATATCAATTCCGGCATTAATAGATCCTTTAATATCGGATTTATAATCTCCCGGTAATTGATCAATACCAGCCCAGTCTGAAACAACAAACCCGTCAAAACCTAATTCTTCTTTTAAAACTGTTGTAAGTAGATAGTAATTTCCATGAAGCTTGCTGCCATTCCAACTGCTGTAAGAGGACATTACAGAGCCAACTCCGGCTTCTATAGCTTTTAAATATCCGGGAAGATGAATTGCTCTCAATGTCTCTTCATCAATTTCTGTATTGCCTTGATCGATTCCATTTGTAGTTCCGCCATCGCCAATAAAATGTTTTGCACAAGCAAGAATTGAAGTATTTTTTGAGAGATCATCACTTTGATAACCAACAATAGAAGGGGTTGCAAACATTTCTGCTAATTCAGCAGTTTCTCCAAATCCTTCATAAGTTCTTCCCCACTTCTCATTTCTAGGGACTGCAATACATGGAGCAAAAGTCCAATCAATTCCGGTTGCGGCTACTTCTTTAGCTGTAATTTCAGCAGCTAATTTTATCAATTCTGGATTTCGTGTTGCACCAAGTCCAATATTATGCGGAAAAATAACCGCACCGCTTACATTATTATGCCCGTGAACAGCATCAACGCCGTATATTAATGGAATTTTTAATCGAGTTGATAATGCTTGGTTTTGATATTGATCGTACATATCAGCCCAAGATTGAGCAGTATTTGGATTTGGTGAAGAACCGCCCCCGCTTAAAAGTGATCCTAAAAAATAATTTTTAATATCGTTATTACTATTTAGAAATGCTCTTCCGGGCTGAGTCATTTGACCAACTTTTTCATCTATTGTCATTCTAGATAATAAATCGTCAACTCTGTCATTTATCTCAGCCGTTGGATCTAAATATACTTGTCCGATTAAAGAAGTAATTAATAAAATAAAAGAAAAACTAACCCGAAAAAAAATCATTATACGCTCTAATTTTTTTGATAAACTCTAACATAGTCAACCGACATATCCTTAGGAAAAATTGTATTGGTTGTTGGAGCTCCCGGCCAATCGCCTCCAACTGCAACATTAAGAATCACATGAAATCTTTTGTCAAATGGCCAAGTATCAGCATTTCCTGCTTTATCATTAGCGAAAGTAAAATAAACTTCATTATCAACTAATACATCAATCTTATCTTCAGTCCACTCAAGAGAGTATACATGAAAATTTACATTGGCATCGGGAACCATTTTTGATGCTGATTTTTGAGTACCGACTTTATGGTTATATGCTTGAGTATGAACAGAACCATGAATGTTTCCTTGATCAAATCCAACATGTTCCATAATATCAATCTCTCCGCTTTGAGGCCAACCGCCATATTCCCAGTCAGTTGAAAGCATCCAAATAGCAGGCCACATTCCCTGTCCATATGGAATTTTTGCTCGTATATCAATTCTTGCGTATTTCCAATCACCTTTATTTGCAGTTCTCATTCTTGCTGAAGTATAATATCGAGTATTTCCATTTGCCGTATATTCTTCTTGACGAGCTCTTAAAATTAAATTTCCATCTTCCAAAAATGAATTTTCAGGACGCGCTGTATAATATTGAAGTTCATTATTCCCGCCACCATTTGCATTAACTTCATGTTCCCATTTAGTCAAGTCGATTGCGGTTCCATCAAATTCATCATTCCAAACTAAAGTATATCCGGGATAACTTGTTATATCTTGAGTTCCAATTTCCTCAGATTCTGTAGGATTATCATTTTTGTTTGTACACGCCGAAATTGCAATAATCATAAAAAAATACATTACTAATTTTATTGAATGTTTCATTTTTTATCCTACCAAAATATTGTATAAAGAAAAGCTAATAATAAAACAATAACGTATGATGCTATATTAAAAGATTTGTCTGTTGTAAATAGTTTATTGGTTACTTTAAATCCTTTTGGATCATCATCATTTTCATTTGTGGAAAGACTTATCGCTCCTGATATTACAATTGTTATCATAAATGTATATAACATTTGATCCATAAAAGGTAAGCCTAGACTGCCTATTTTTAATAATAACGCAACTGGAATAGAAAGTATTGCGCCCCAAATTGCACCGCGAGTTGTAACTTTTTTCCAGAATAATCCCATCATAGAGACTGCTAGAACACCCGGACTTACAATTCCAGTATATTCTTGAATATATTGGAAAGCTTGAGGAATGCTGCTTAATAATGGAGCTGCGAAACATGCAATTACTAGAGCTACAAATGCTGTAATTCTTCCAACTCTTACTAATGTTCCTTCAGCTGCAGTTTTATTGATGTAAGGCTTATAAATATCCATAGTAAATATTGTTGAAATTGAATTAAGCATTGATGCTAGTGATGAAACAATTGCAGCAGTAAGTGCTGCAACAACAACACCTTTTAAACCAACCGGTACAAAATTTCCAATTAACCAAGGATAAGCTTTATCATAATTCAGGCTTCCATCTGCTTTTGTAAAAGCATCTTGAGCGCCGGCAATAATAGCAGTACCTTCGGGTTGCGAATACATTACATAAGCTATGATACCGGGAATAACAACTATTAAAGGAATTATTAATTTTAGAAACGCCGCAAAAGCAATTCCCTTTTGGGCTTCTTTAAGTGATTTAGCAGCTAACGTTCGTTGGATTATATATTGATTAAATCCCCAATAATATAGATTTGCAACCCACATACCGCCTATCAAAATTGCAATTCCGGGAAGGTTATCAAACTCGGGATGACCTCTTTCAAGAATCATATGGAATTTATCGCCTGCAACATCATAAATATGACTTAACCCATTTATAACTCCTCCTTCAGGAGTAACATTTCCTAAAGCTATAAATGTTGTTATGATACCTCCCAAAACAAGAAGAATAACTTGAATTACATCCGTCCATGCAACTGCTGCCAATCCGCCATAAAGTGAATAAGCAGCGGCAATAAAGGCTAATCCAATAATTCCGTAAATTATTAAACTGCTATCTCCAACACCCATAACTGTATCTAAAGCCTTTGCGCCAAGAAATAAAACGGAAGTTAGATTAACGAACACAAATAGAAATATCCAAAATATTGCAAGGATAGTTTTTAGAGTTGTGTTATAACGTTTTTCTATAAACTCCGGAATTGTATAAATTTTCTTTTCGATAAAAATCGGGAGAAAATATTTTCCAACGATTAATAGAGTTATAGCTGCCATCCATTCGTAAGAAGCAATTGCAAGTCCAATTGCGAAACCTGAACCCGACATTCCAATAATTTGTTCAGCAGAAATATTTGCGGCAATTAAAGATGCGCCAATTGCCCACCATGTTAAGGAATTACCTGCAAGGAAATAATCTTTAGAATCTTTCTTGTGTCCTTTCTTTTCTCTTGATACGTAAAGACCAAGAGCTACTATTCCAACTATATAGCTAATGAAAACTATAAGATCAATATTGGAAAAATTCATATACTACCTCAGTATTTTTAATGTTGGTAATTAAAATAAACTTCAATTTTTGAAACGGAACTTCTTCTCCAAAATATATCAGAACTAATTTCTTTAGAAATTTTTAAAGAATTATTTTCGATTTTATCTTTATCAGAAAGAATAATTACTATGTCCTTATCAGATTTTTTATAAATAATAGGAATTTGGCAGTATGTAAAGGCAATCGAGTTTTTATCTAAATTTAGAATTTGTTTGTCGCCATTTACATCATAAAATTCAAAAGGTTGGCTGACTTCAAGAAACTCGTTTACGTTAAGCAAATTTTTATTAAAAATTATTTCACCATTTTCAATAGTAATGCCAAGCTCACGAAAACGCGAAATAATATCTTCCTTTACTTGTCCGGTCATTCCTGGTTGTTGAACTCCTGAAAAACTGGGTGTATGAGAATAAGGATCAGTTGGAAATGCGCCATAATCTACCGGAGATTTATGAACTCCAATTCCTTCTTTTATTTCATAATAAAATGATCTTAGTTTTTGAATTTCAGAATCATCTGCATTTTGATTTACTGCAACATAAAAAGATTCTTGCACTGATAAAACCAGCTTTGAAACCATGTGCCAATAAATTGATCCTAAGCCTTCATATTTATAAAATGTACCTGATCTACCCGTAAATGATTTATGGTTAAAAATTGATTCATATAATTCTAGAACCTTCTTAATTTCAATCTCATCGAAAACAAAATCCTCTTTTTTTCTCAGATTTTTGAGTTTCGATTTTAGAATTGAAGAATTTTTTATTTCACTATTAAAATGAAAATTTCCATAAACATCTTTTGAGAGAACATCAGTATTATTTTTCTCAATTAATTTTTGCAGCAAATTTGATGAATTAAATTTATCAATCGGAATAATATTTTTATTAATGAACTGTGGTAATTCTCTATTGGGATAAAGGATATAACTGTTTTGATCTTCTCGGTATAACGAACTTTTTCTAAGTGAAGTTAAAAGCTTAACAGTCTTTTCTGTATCAAGATAACCTGAGCTTAAAACTGCAACTTGGCCTTCAAGCATTTCATATAAATTTGTTATTTTGATTTCATCATTTTCTACTGACATTAAATTGTAAGAATGATATAAACCATCTTCTCTTCTATTTAGATCAATGGTTTTCTCCAAATACTTCTGTGCAATTTTGAGAAATTCAATAATTTCCTTAACACTTATTTCATCCTTAATTGAAGAAAAACTTTTATTGTAAATAGTATCTCTAAATTCTGAGCCTGCTTCACCTAAGCTATCAAGAATTTTTTTCCTATTTTTATCTGAAAGTTCATCTAATAATAAATCTTGGTTTTGAAATAAAACTGAATTTATTTGAGTAAAAAACACATTGATTTCATTTGATATTTTTACATTTTCTTGATCAATTGAATCCAAGAAATCAATTAAGAAATGAACATATCTCCTCGTATAATAAAGAGTTACCATCGAAACACCAAAGCCAACAAGCGCATTATTTGCGTCATTCCATTCCGGTCTTTGTGTATTCATCCAAATACCGCCGCCCGGAATAAAATTACTTAGTTTTGAAAGAAGCGGAACAAGCAGTTTTTCAATTAAATTGACTTGATACAATTCTCCGTTTTGTAGGAAAATATTTTTTGCATCAGATCCCAATTCACTTTCTAAATTCTCAATACTTTTTTCTAACTCATCATCAAAATTAATTGTGTTGTGTGGATCAGCTAATAATGCTTTATAATCTTTAATTCGATATGGAACATTTAGGTAAGTATAAATATCTTTATCAACATAAGATTTTAATTTTGCGGGATTATTCTTTTTAGAAATCTCTAACAATCTTAGAAGATATATTATTTGATGATCTCCCCAATAACCAATATTTGACCATGGTGCTTCAGGTTCAATTATTTCCCAATCAAATCCGTATCTTGTAACACGATAAGGATTATAACCATCAGCTGTTGAGCCATTAAGGAATTTAGTAATCATTGATTCAATGTAACCCGGAAATGACTCAGCTAATGCTTCCCAATTTTGAAAAATATCTCTCCAGTTCCCTTGATAATTTAGAACTTTTTTGTTCTCTTTATTTTTTATTACAATGGAAAATATATTCCATGGTCGGCTCGGATCACCATGCCTTCTGCTGAATGTAAGGGGCAAGTATTCATTGGCTAATTTTAACAGTTCATTGTCAGCACTGTCATTAATTATTTTTACAAGATCACTTAAAAAGATTTGTTCATCAAGTTCTGCTAAAAATTTACTGTACTTTGCATAAACTTTTTTATTAGCGACCGAAACAAATTTTATAAAATCACTTTTTTCTATTTGATAAGAATTATCAAAAATTCCACCACGCATTACATTAAATAATACATTTGCAAAATGGCGTGATGAAATTAATTTATCATTCGATAGCTGTATCCCATCAGCAGAAGCAACAATTTTAATTAAAGATTTTGTGCCGGAATTTATATCATCAGTTATTGCTGTAATTGGCGATTTATTTTCTTCCAAGAATTTACAAAGATTTACTAAACTTGATGAATCTTGATTTATTTCTGAAACTATTATCCACTCAATTTTTTTATTAGCTTCTAAAGTTATTTCGCTATTGATAAAGTAAGAACCACGATTTCCTTTTATATCTTTTTCGTTTTGAACTCCGCGTCCATAGCGGAAATTATTTAATTGATTTGAGGAAAGAAGATATTTTTTAACATCTAAACCGCTTGACCAAGCAGTAGTAGCAATCAAAGATTCACTAGGTTCTGCTTTATCAGAAGGGATTGAACTAAGGGAAAAAATTCCTATTCCTAATTTTTCATATAATTCACTCTTCTTATAACCATCAACCAAGGTGCTAAATTCATTTTGAAACTTTTGCGTTAAACCTGATGGTAGTATGTTTTGAACTCCATCTAGTATTTCAATTTCTATTTGAATTTCTGAAATGTTTTTAATCTCTGATTTCTTAACAAACCCATATTTTTCACTACTTAGCCAAGTATAAGAAAAGTTAATTCCTAAATCATAGTTGATCTCTTCAAAAATTATTTTATTGCCTGGAATATTTTTATAAATATTTCTTTGAACTTTATACGCATTATAAAATCGATTTGAAAACGGCTCCCAAACATATTCTCCATTCTCAAATTTAATTCTTAGAATAGTTTTAGAACCAGTTGTTTCGCTGGAATCATGAATTTTATCATCTGTGTAATATGGGAACAAAGCATTATCCGGATCTCGTCTTCCCGCAGTAATTCCACCGTTGCTTGAAACAAACATCCAATGATCAGAATTACTGACTATACTCATAAAAAATGGCGCCATGTGATCATAGTTGGAAATCTTATAGAAATCTTCACCATCTATTATTAAATAATCGCCTGATACTTCCTTATTATCAGTCCTAAGTAAATTCCCATTTATATAAGTTGATTCTCTATGCATCATTTCCCCTTATTCTTGCTTCATTTTTACTTTTAATTCCGGATATAATTTTTCCATTACTTTCTTGGGAGTTCTATCAACTTTAAAAATTCCCCAATGTTTTTCAGCCCCTAATGCATTGTTTGGATCACCCTTCCAAGGCTCGTCAAAAGCTTCAAAAAAGAAAACCGTATAATTCATTTCATCTGCCCAATTCATAAAATCATTATAATAACGCTCTTGCTTTTCCTCACTGGCTCTTTCACCAAACTCAGAAGCTGTTGTAGCCCAGCCAACTTCTGTTATTACTAACCTAACACCCGGAAGTGAATCTCTAATTTCAGCAATATTCTCAATAGAATAATCCATAGCTGTATTTATATCTTGTCCTTCCCACAACGGATAAACATGAACAGAAGCAAAATCAATTTCTTTAGATAATTCTTTACCGTCCAGCGCCCACCATTTAAAATTATCCGCTACAGTTACTTCTTGCTTTACAGCAGCTTTTACTTTTCTTACATATTCTATAATAGTTTCAACTGGAACCATGTGATCATTCCATTCTACAAGTGCTTCATTGCCAACAGCAACTGAAATTACTATTTCAGAATATTCATTTGCTAATGAAATTCCTCTTTCAATTTCCTCTAAGTTATCAATTTTATTTTGATCTAATTCTACTTGAGGAATTGGTTCTGTAAGCCATGGACATCCTTCATGATTACTAAATTCTGCTTTTAGCCAAATACCCAACATTACTTTTATATCTATTTTATTTTCTTTAATAACTTTTAGAATTGTTTCAGTGTTTTCGCCTGAATCATAAACACGAATCAAATTAAAATTTGAGTTCTTTGATAAAATTTGTAAATCCTCTAAAGTCTCTTCGTAGGAAGGATTAACTGCTCCATCACCTCTATCTGGATGTTGACCTTCTCTAAATCCTGAATAGCAAATTGCTTTGGTAACACCTAATAATAAATCTGATTCAGATTGTTTTAGGTTTTGTAATGGATCATTATTAGAAAATTTGAAAGCTGTTAAAGAAAAAATAACAGCAATTGATATGGATAGATAAATAATTTTTCTTAAGTAATTTTTCAATTTCGCCAACTCTTTTATTATGGATTAAAAGTGATTGATTTACATTTTTCTACAAATTGCATAACATCTTCTGCGCTAACTTCGCCATTTGTCATATATGGTAATTTTATAATTGGGTGATCAATAAAGAAATCTTGAAATTGTGCTTCGTCAATAGTTTTACCTTCAGGCACATATCCCTTAATCCAGTTTGGAATAAGTTGTTTCAATATTTCTTTTGAATTAGGATTTTCCCAATATTCTCTTATGAAAGTATATTCGTCATAATTAAGAGGAATTTCCTGAGTAGATTTTAGTTCTAAACTTTCGGTTAATTTAATATCCATCGATGAAGAACCAATCATTATATCAAATGAACCGCTTTCTGCAACCCACATTTTTCGATTAGAATCATAGTAAGAAAAATCACGCGCATTTAATTCAAATAATAATTCTTTTTCTTCATTTGGCATAAGATCAATTTTTGCAAATTTCTTTAATTCTTTTTCCGGTCTCATTAAAGAACTTTTTACATCTTTAACGTAAAGTTGAACTACTTCTTTTCCTTTAACTTCGCCAGTATTTTTTATTTTCACTGAAACTTTCAACACATCCTTATCACTAATGTATTTACTGTCTAATTCCATATTTGAATATTGGAAAGCAGTATAAGACAACCCATGCCCAAATGGGAAAAGCGGTTGAATATTTTTTATATCATAATAGCGATAACCAACAAAAAGTCTTTCGCCATAAAGTGCGTCACCTTTTTCACCAGGGAAGTTTAAAAATGCAGGAGTATCTTCTAATTTAACAGGAAAAGTTTCAGCTAGTTTTCCGGAAGGATTTACTTTGCCAAACAAAACATCAATTGCTGCTCCTGCGCCGGCCTGCCCGCCTAACCAAGTTTCTAAAATAGAATTAACATTGTTAATCCAAGGCATTGCAACTGCACTTCCATTGGTTAAAACGACAACTGTATTATTATTTAATAAAGCTATTTCCTCAATTAATTTGTTATGAGATTCAGGCATATTAATATGTTTTCTATCAATACCTTCAGATTCATAATGCAAAGGAAGTCCGGCAAAAATGATTGCAATATCAGAATTTGCAGCAAGTTTTTTTGCATCATCAATTAACGAAAAGTCGTTATCATCATTTAGATTATAGCCTTGAGAATAATTGATTTCGTAATAATCATTGAATTCTTCTTTTAATAAACTAAGAACATTATCTAATTTTGTAGGTTTTACTTCTGAACTTCCATTTCCTTGAAAACGTGGATTACTGGCAAACTCGCCTATTATAGCGATTTTCTTATATTTTTCTTTTTGAATTGGAAGAATTTTTCCATCATTTTTCAATAAAGTGATTGATTCACCCGAAACTTTTCTTGCAAATTCATGCTGATTATTAATATCAAACTCTGCATTTTCTTTTTGCAAAGACTTAGCTTTAAATACGATTCTCAGAATTTCTCTTACTAAATCATCAACAGTACTTTCATCAAGATGACCATTTTTAACAGCATCAACAATTAATTTATCATTGTATTTATGCACACCGGGCATCTCAATATGCATCCCGGCTTCAATACCTTTAACCCGATCAATAACAGCAAACCAATCAGATATTACAATTCCTTCAAAATCCCATTCTTCTTTAAGTTTTTTTGTGAGAAGCTCAGGAGACTGAGTACCATACTGCCCTTGAACACGATTATAGCATGCCATTACTGTCCAAGGTTGTGCTTTCTTAACTGCGATTTCAAAAGGAGTCAGATAAATTTCATTTAATGTTCTTGAATCAACTGCTGAGTTAATGTGCATCCTTCTAGTTTCAACATTGTTTGCAGCAAAATGTTTTAATGAAGTTCCTATACCCTGACTTTGAACTCCATTAATAAAAGCTGCTCCCATTTCTCCAGAAAGTATTGGATCTTCAGAAAAATACTCGAAGTTTCTTCCGCCTAAAACCGAGCGCTTAATATTAACTCCGGGTCCAAGAAGTACATTAACGCCAAGAGCTTGACATTCTCTTCCTAAGGCTTCACCAACTTCATAAATCAATTCAGTATCCCAAGTTGATGCAAGCGCAGAAGCAGTTGGGAAACAAGTTGCTGGATGTTGATCACCATAACCCGGTTGGTTTGTTGCAGGCGCTCTTCTAACACCATGAGGTCCATCTGCCAACCATATCCATGGAATATTTAATCTATCAATAGGCTGAGTGCTCCAGTCATCTCTTCCGGAACATAAAGAAGCCTTTTCTTCAATAGTAAGCTGCTGGATTAAATTCTCAATTTTTTCTTCTAAATCTTTATCAATATTTTGTGCATTCATAAATGGACTCAGTACTAGTAAAATTGTTAAAATTATTTTTGCTTTTTTCATAATAGATTATTTTGTTTTTATTGATAACTTGGTGATGTAGGTTTATCAGTTATTAACTCAGGGTAAAGTTTATGCATAACTAATTTTGCATTTCTTTCTGAAGTAAACAATCCCCAATGCCCTTCTGTACCACTGCCTTTCCACGGTTCGTCAAAAGCTTCGAAGTTGAAAACAATTATATTGTTTTCTTTTGACCAATTCATTAATTCATCAAAATATTTCTTTTGCTTCACCTCATCTCCCGCTTTGGGAAAATGTAATTCACCAACAGTGTAAGTGGCCCATCCAGCTTCTGTTAAAATAATTTTCTTATTTGGAATTGACGTGGTTAAACTGTCATATATTTTTCTTGTAACTTCCATTCCTTTGTCAATATCAATTCCGCCCCAAATAGGATAAATGTGAGCTGCAATAAAATCAACTGCATCAATAACTTTTTGACTTTCTTGTAAGTTCGTCCAATAATCCCAAGTATCCGCTGTTGTAACAGGGACATCAACTGCAGACTGAACTTCCTTAATAAAACTAATGAGTTTATCTTGCTCTAATTTATGATCGCTCCAAAAAATCTGAGATTCATTAGCAACATTTACAGCAATAACTATATCTTTATATTTATTGGTTAATTCAATTCCCAATTTTATTTGATCTTTATTATCTTGCTCATACTTAGAAGCACCATCTAACCAAATTCCAAGCATAACTTTTAGATCAATTTTCTCTTCATCAATTATTTCCAAAACATCAATTAAGTGCTGATCTGCACCATAAGTTCTAATTATTTTCCAGTTTTTTTCAAGAATTTTAAGATCCTCTAAAACCTGCTCTTTTGATGGATAAATTCTCTTTGTAGGATCTTGTCCTTCCCTATAGCCTGAATAAGCAATTGCCCAACCAAGCCAATTATCACTTAGCAAGTCTATTTTTACCGCTTTAGAAATATCTTCATTCTTTTCAACATCGCATCCAATTATAAATAAAGCAGAAAGTATAGAAATAAATAATAAAGCTAGTTTATTCATCATATAATTTTCTCCTACTTGATAATTCAGTTTGAATTTTTTCCATGAAGGGTTCAGTAAGATCATAAAAGAATAAAAAGCCGGCAGAAAGAATCATTAAAATGCCCGGAATTATACTTAGCATTAATTTTATGCCAAAAATTGTATCAGCAGTTTGGACTTCATTTGGAGTATAATTAAACAAAGCTAATAACCAACCAGTTATTGCACCACCAATACCCCAGCCGAATTTTTGTCCGAATGTTGCAGCAGAAAAAACAATTCCGGTTGCTCTTCTTCCATATTTCCATTCAGAATAATCAGCAGTGTCAGCATACATAGCCCATAGAATAGGAACTCCGGGGCCATTAAAAAAGCCTATAAGAGCCGAAAGCGCATATGCTATATAATAGTCTTCGGGACCTGGAAGGAATAAAGCTAAAACTGTAATACCACTTAAAATATTACTGGCAATGTATGTATTTCTTTTTCCAAATTTTTTGGTTAGCGGTTTTGATAATGGAATTCCGATTATTAGACCAATTGTTCCTAAAACAGCAAACATCGAGAAAAGACCTTCATCACCAACATAATATTGGAAGTAATAAAGTCCAACAGCAATTCTAAGTGAAAGGAAAATGAAAGTAACAAGCCCCATTAAGAATAATATTATCCAAGGTTTGTTAGACATCAAATCCTTTAGATCATCCTTAAGAGGTGTTGCTTCAGTTTGAACAGGTTCAATTCTTTCTTTGGTATTATAAAATGTTACATAGAACATTCCAATTGCTACTAAAGAAAATAATCCCATTGTCATTTGATAACCTGCTGCTTTATCGCCGGCACCAAAAAAAGCAATAAGAGGAAGAGTTAAGGCTTGAACCATAAGAGCAGCGCTTTGCCCAAGTACAAAACGATAAGAATTTAAGCTAGTTCTTTCAACTGAATCTGAAGTCATTACACCAGACAATGCACCATAAGGGATATTGTTCGCGGTATAAATCATCATCATTAAAATGTATGTAGCGTATGCATAAATAATTTTTCCTTGAACACTAAAATCCGGAGTTGTGAACATTAAAACTGCCATAACCCCAAATGGTATTGCAGTCCATCTAATCCAAGGTCTAAATTTTCCATATTTTGATTTAGTTCTATCGGCAAGAGCGCCCATTAAAGGATCATTTATTGCATCCCAAATTCTTGCTACCAAAAACAAAGTTCCTACAACTGCGGCTGGAATTCCAAAAATGTCAGTATAATAATACATCAGGAATATCATTACTGTTTGAAATACAATATTTGCAGCAAAGTCACCTAGACCATATCCGACTTTCTCTTTTATTGTTAAGCTCTGTACCATAAGAAATCCTATTATTATAAACTTTATTGTGAAATTTTAAATTCGATTTTTTGTTTCATATCTCTTGAAGAACTACCTACAAATGCTATAAATTTTCCGGGTTCAACTTTAAATTGATTTGTATTTACATCATAAAAAGAGAGCATCTTTTTATCGATTTGAAAATGAACTTTCTTTGTTTCTCCAGCAACCAAATTGACTTTTTTAAAAGCTTTTAATTCTCTTAATGGTCTCTCAACAGAAGCTTCAACATCTTGAATGTAGAGCTGCACAACTTCTTTGCCTTCTAAATTTCCAATATTTTCAATATCTACAGTTAAGGAAATATTTTCTTCTATATTAAGATCATTATCACTTATAGTTATGTTTTTGTATGCAAATTCAGTGTAGGACAGGCCATGTCCAAAAGGAAACTGCGGTTCAACTTCATAAGTATCATAATATCTATATCCGACAAAAATTCCTTCTTTATATTCTACTTCTAATCCATTACCAGGAATATCACCAAATTTATATGCCGGAACATCTTCAAGTTTTTTGGGAAATGTAAAAGGAAGTTTTCCTGAAGGATTTGTATCACCGAATAAAATATCGGCAAAAACATTTCCAGCTTCGGATCCGGCATACCATCCTTGAAGAATTGCCGGAACTTCATTTACCCACTGATTTACTTCAACTGGTTGACCGCCAATTAAAACAATTAAAACATTTTTATTAATTTCTAAAATAGCTTTAATGAGTTCATTCTGCTCATATGGCAAAGACATTTCAGTTCTATCAACACTTTCCATATCATAGTGATGACTAAGTCCAAGAAACATTATTACATATTCTGAATTCTTTGCTGCTTCAACAGCTTCTTTGCGCAATTTAGAACTTTTTATTGAAGCATTTTTTGCAGTATCGACAGTTCCATTGGACCAGTCGAACTTGGTTGTTGATTCATAACCTTTTGCAAAGTTTATCTGAAAGTTATTGCCAAGTTTATTTTGAAGACCTTCTAATGGAGTAATTTCATACTTCGCTTTAATACCTGAACTGCCCCCTCCAGATGCGTGTTTTGTAATTGCATTTTCTCCGATAACCGCTATACTTTTAATTTTACTTTTGTCTAAAGGTAAAACAGATTTTTCATTTTTCAGCAAAACTACTGCTTCTTCGGCAACATCTTTAGCAACTTGGAAATTTCTTTCTGTAATAAATTCACCTTCAAAACGTTTTTCATCAAAAACTTTTGTTCTGTACATTACGGTTAAAATACGTCTAACTTTATCATCAACAGTATTAACCGATACTTCGCCATTATTAACTGCATCAATCAAAGCATCAGCAAAATAAAATTTATTATAGTCTTCTACATCTGTTCCCATTTCAAGATCAAGTCCGGCATTAGCAGCTTTAACCGTTGAATGAGTTCCATCCCAGTCAGACATTACAACACCATCAAAATTCCATTCATTCTTCAGAATATCAGTAAGTAAATATTTATTTTCGCTGCACCAATCACCTCTAAATTTATTGTATGCCGCCATTACAGTTAGCGCTTTTCCTTCAATAATTGCTGATTCAAAACCGGGAAGATAAATTTCGCGTAAAGTTCTCTCGTCCATTTCGATATTAACTCTAAATCTTTCATACTCTTGATTATTTGCAGCATAATGTTTTACGCTAGTGGCAACATCTTGTGCTTGAACTCCTTTTATATATGGAACAGCAAGCTTAGTAATTAAATAAGGGTCTTCGGACATATATTCAAAATTTCTTCCACAAAGAGGAGTTCTAATTATATTAATTCCCGGACCAAGAATTACATCTTTATTTCTTGCTCTTGCTTCTCTTCCCAAAACTTCGCCAAATTGTAAAGCTAAATCTGGATTCCAAGTGGCGGCTAGAGCTGTGCCTACAGGAAGATATGTTGCAAAATCATTATCTAATCCTGCCGGATCCCAATTATGTCTATTTATTTCCTCTCTCACTCCATGCGGCCCATCAGATAATTTCCATTCAGGAATATTCAGCCGTTCAACTCCAGAATTTGAAAATTTTGAATTAGCATGAACCATTGAAACTTTTTCTTCAAGTGTTAATTGGCTCATTAGATTATTGATAAATTCAACTTCAGTTTTATTTTGTGCATTGCATGTAGTAAATATCATAAGGTTAAGTAGAAATAAAATGTTTGTGTTCAGTTTTTTAATTTTCATATTCTTGCTTTAGTTAAGTGTGATACTTTTAGATAAATTTTTAATTGATATAATAAACTCACCCGGTTCTATAACTTTTTTATTTTCACGATTGTGAAATGCTAATTGATCTGGAGTTATAATAAATTTTACATTTTTGGTTTGACCAGGTTTTAGTTCTATTTTTTCGAAACCTTTCAATTCTTTAACGGGTCTTGAAACAGTTCCAAAAAGATCTCGGATGAAAAGTTCAACCGCTTCTTTGCCTTCTCTATTTCCTGTATTTGTTACATTTATAGAGACAAAAATTGTGTCGCTAATTTTCTTTGCTTCTGAAAGTTCCAAAGAGGAATATTCAAATGAAGTGTAACTCAAACCAAATCCAAACGGCCACTGAGGACTGTAATGAACATCTTTAGATTCTTCAATTGGTTTATGATTATAAGTTGTATGTCCTGCGGGAAATTTAGGATAAGTAAAAGGAAGCTTTCCTGAAGGATTTATTTTACCGGAAAGAATATCAACCATAGCATCAGCCCCTTCAAGTCCGGGTAATAAACCCAAAACAATTGCATCAACAATATTTACAATTTTATTTATAACTCTTGGTCTTCCTTGAAACAAAACTAGAATAATTGGTTTTCCTGTTTTTGAAAGTTCTTCTACTAATTGTAATTGTGCATCTTCAAGTGTTAAATCAAAAATATTACCGGGGGTTTCGCAATAAGGTTCTTCTCCTAAACTTACAATTATATAATCAACATTTTCAGCAGCTTTTACAGCTTCTTCAATATTTACAACTTTATCAATTGTAACGCCTTCTACATAACTTACATTTTCACTGCTATAAGAATCAACAAGTGCCTCGTAGAAAGTGTTTTTTTCTTGAGGATATAAAGCTTCATTATTTCCCTGCCATACAAAAGACCATCCACCGTTTAGATACATTAATTTATTTGCCGTAGGTCCGGTTACTAATATTTTCGTATTCTCTTTGAGTGGCAATATTGAATTTTCATTTTTCAATAATGTGATTGATTCCTGAGCAGCTTTTCTATTAAAAAGAGTTGATTCTTCTGAAGCAAATTCGGTTATGAGTTCTTGGTTGGGATAAGGATTGTCGAATAATCCTAAAATAAATTTTACACGTAATATTCTTCTAACTGCATCATCAATTCTTGAGACTTGAACTTCACCTTCTTCAACCAATTCTTTTAGCAAAACTGCAAAACTAACATCTAAAGGAACCATGCTCATATCAATTCCAGCCAAAACTGCAATTTTTACTGCTTCTTTTGGAGTACTTGCAATACCATCTCTGGTATGAAGCCTTTTTACATCTAACCAATCCGAAACAATAAATCCTTGAAAACCTAATTCTTCTTTTAAAATTTCAGTTAAAAGGTTGTAATCTGAGTGAACCGGAATTCCATTTATCTCGCCTGAATTAATCATTACAGTTAATGCGCCTGCTTTAATTCCCTCAGCAAATGGCGGAAGAAAAACATCGCGCAAAGTTCTTTTCGGAATCCAAGCCGGAGTTCTATCCAATCCATTATTAGGAACGCTGTAACCAATATAATGTTTGATGCAAGCCGCCCCTGAAGCTGGTTTTGAAGGATCATCAGCTTGAATTCCTATGACATATTCTTTTCCAAATTCAGCTGCTAAAAATGAATCCTCTCCGTAAGTCTCCCAAAATCTTGGCCAATAAGGTTCTCTGCTTAATCCCAATACCGGATTAAAATTCCAAGGAATTCCGGAAGCTCGCATTTCAAGTGCGGTTATTTCAGCAGAAGTTCTGACTAAATTTCTATTTCTTGATGCAGCAAGAGCAATACTTTGCGGGAAAAGAGTTGCACCCAAAGTATAGTTTGCGCCATGAATAGCATCAATGCCATAGATTATCGGAATTTTTAGTCGGCTTTCTTTTGTTGCTACATTTTGCAATTGAGTAATAATTTCGTGCCAATTTTCAATTGAATTTGCAGCTTTACCATTATTTAATATAGAACCAACATTATAATTTAGTATAATATTTCTTGCTTTTTCTAAATCTATATGAACTGGTTCTGTTTTATTTCTATTATTTCCTTCTTTTGTAATTAACTCTAATGACACTTGAGTCATTTGTCCAACTTTTTCCTCAAGTGTCATTTTTGAAATCAAAGAGTCAATTTTACTCTCATGTTTATCTGTAAAAGTATATTGAGAATAACATAGTGAATAAATGAGTAAATAGAATATGACAGTGTATTTTAAGTTCATTAATTTCTTATTGTTTTGATTTACTCATCCTATCTAAAAATTAATTCCAACAGTAAATTTTTGTACTTCACTCAATCTGCCAAAATCAGAATAAGAATAATTGAAAGTCAGATTTATATTCCCAAAAATATTTTGTGTAAGTCCGGCACCAAGAGTAAAAGATTCTTCACTATCAGTAAGGAATAATGATTTATAACCTCCACGAATCGAGAATATCCCGTTAAAAGTATATTCACCGCCAAGATTAAGACTTTCATAGTCATTATTAGGATGAGATGCATCAACAGCAAGCAATAATTTGTGAGCTTCAGAATCAAAAGCTTTATAAGATAAACCAACTTTAAAACCTAATGGCAAATCCCATTGATCAGTTAAAAGCTCAGACGGGATTCTGTCATTGTTACCAGTAGTATTATCATCAGCATCATAAAGCACTATGCCGGTATTGCCAGTAAGAGACATTTTACCGCCAAAGTTTGTTATAGACATACCAAGTGTAATTCCGTCAAAAGGAGTATTGTAAAGTACACCCATGTCTATGGCAAAAGCATAATCAGATGAATTCCAAATACTTTGATAGATTACTTTGGGATTAAAACCTATAGAAAAATTATCAGTAATATTAAAAGCCCAGGCAAGACTAAAAGCAACATCTTTAACTGAAAAAGTTTCGCCGGTACCATTTGGTTCTTCTATAGTTGTAACATTCATTTCACCGTAATCTGAATTTATAAAGCTAACTCCTAAAGTTCCCAATTCTCCGATGTTAATTGAAGCAGCCAGAAAATTGTACTTTAGATCAGCAATCCAGAGAGTATGATCAATCATAAAACCGTTTTTATCTAATCTTGATAAGCCAGCCGGATTCCAAAATATTGTTGATGGATCATCGGCTACTGCAACAAACGCACTTCCCATTGCAGTTGCTCTAGCTCCTTGACTAATATTCAAGAAAGGAGCAGCTGTTGTTCCTCTCTTAGAAACATTCGAAACAAAGTTTGTTTGCTGTGCAAACAATGCTAAATTTATTAAGATTAAGCAAATAACCGTTTTTGAATATTTTGCAATTAACATTGTTATTTTCCTTATTTGATTAAAGCAAATCTGCCAATATGAGTGCCGACTTTTGGTGCGTCAACATGATATATGTATAACCCGTATGCTACATCCATTCCATCTTCGGAAACTAAATTCCATGACATTGCTCCGTCACTTGGAGATGTATTTTTATAGAGTGTTTTTACTAATTGTCCGGCAACTGTGTATATTCTTATTGAACACTCAGCAGGCAGATTTATAAAATCTATTCTTCTTTCGCCTCTACCAGTTTGATTTAGATTTCTCCTTTCCCATCTAGCAGCCGCTACATAAGGATTAGGTACTACTGAAATATCATCTAAATCTGATTTAGCTTTTTCTTCATCTACAGAAGCTGATTTTGTTAAATACGAGAAGAAGTCATTTGTCTTAAATGGTTTTGTAGTTGTTATCTGGAAAACATCTCCCGGTTGAGGATACTTTGGTTGATAACCAATTCCAGCAGGTTGATTGTAAGTAATTTTCCAAGTCAATCTGAAGTCATTTCCAACATATTCAATTATTACAATGTGATCACCAATTGAGAGTTTTCCATCGCCATTTCTATCAAAAACTTCAGCTTGTGCAGTATCGTTAGTAGTTTTATTAAAAACTAAAAAGTTAATTGGGAGATTAAAAAATGGAGTTGTTGTAACATCAGTATCATAAAATTTGATTTCATAATCAGCCGGCCATTTTACATTTTTAGCTGGAGAACTGCTATCAGGCACAACTCTCATTTGTAAATTGCTTTCACCAATAAACCAGCCTGTTGTAGAATCAATTACTTCAACAGTTTTAATATTATTTACTGATATAGTCATTCCATCAAATGGTGTACTGAAAATTCCACTACCAATATTTGAAGAATCTTGTGCAAATAAAGTATCTATAGATGAATTAAAAGTTCTAACTACTCTAAATTTTGTAGTTTGATAATTAGGGAAATCGCCTTCTGATTCAAAAAGTACTTTATAATTTGCGTTTTCCTTAATTTCACTTGGATTAAGAACTGCAACTGATAAACTTCCTGTTCCAATTCCTTCTTCAACTTTAGCAGTTGATCCTAAAATTTCAGGAGGTAAATAACCTGCTGCTTCAGCATTAGGAGTAACAACAGCGCAGTTAATATCAACGAATTGTAAAGTTCCGCTCAAATCTTCGGTAATAATTTTAGTACATTCTGAAGGAGTCAATCCTTTAGTACCAAAAGTTGGATCCCCTTGATCGTAGGAAACTAGAGCATAATAGTATTTTATTCCATTTTCAACATCTGTATCAACAAATGAATGTTGAAGACCTGTATCACTTCCTCTCCAAAAACTAGCACCGTTAATTCCAATAGGATCAGGACCAACTATACCGTTCTTAATATCAAATTGTGCAATAGGTTTGTAAAATTTCTCTTCTCCTTTAGAATCAGTAACAATTTTGATATCATTAAATTCAGGTTCTGTACTTCTATAAACCAAGTAACCTTCAAAATCTTTCTTGTAGCCTAAAGTTGGATCATTTTGTTCAAATCCAAGGAAAGGATCACGAGATTCTTCTGCAACAGCATCCCAATACAAGAATACTTTTCCATCAGAAGGAATAGCAGTTAAAGTTGGTTTCAAAGGAGGTTTTGCAAAATTATAGTTTGCATTGTAAATCTGCTGAACAGTTTCTTTATTAAAAGTAAGATCTTCTAAATTATTACCAAAAACTAGGGCCATAGAAAATCTTTCTCTAAGATTTCTATCAAGAGGAAAAGTTCCGGAAGCAAAAACCATACTTATATTAGCTCTTTGAAGCGAAGTATCGAAGTTAGCTTTTTGCATTCTAAGCCACATTTGCTCATCATCTTTAGGCCAGCCGCCGCCGGTACCGCCATCACCAAGTCTATATATAGAAAGACTCGTTAAACCAATCTGATCTGATTCGTCTTTATCAGTTTTATCAAAATTAGGCTCACCATCTGTTGGCAATCCATCACCCTCACCAAGATCAGCACTTACGTAGTTAGCGTCAAAAGGACCAATACCATCTTGACCAACGTCGTTATTTAATGGTTCGTTTTCATCGGCATCCCATTCACCGTTTCCGTTTATATCTAAATAACCAACCCAATCATTGTCATTATCAATTCCGTCATCTCTTCTTTCATCAACCATTCCATCACTATCATCATCAATTCCATTTGTAGCATTACCCGGACTTTCTAGATAAGCATAACCATAATAACCTGTTTCCCAGCTTCCGGGTGAGCCCTTACCATCATCATCAAAAGCATAAGCCAAATCGAGAATTATATCATATGAAGCGTTATCATCAGCATTATCACCTGAACCACCAACACCTGTATCGGTATAAAAACCGAAAAATGTTTTCTTATAGTCAAAATCAGAAATGTTAACTATATCATAATGCCAAAATACAATGTCTTCAGCAAGTACATGCGACCATTGAAAACCACGAACTTCAATTCTAAGTCCCATCCCTTTTCTATCTAAATGTGTACTTATCGGTTGGTAATTATAAGGCGCTCTTGACCACTCACCATCTTTCGAATCATCCATAACAAAAAAGGTTTCAAAATCAGCATTGCTTACACCCTTACCAAAATAACCAAACCATTGATTATTCCATGATTCATCAATATTAGGAAGAGCTTGAGGCCAAAAATCCGGCCAGGAAGTTGGGTCATTGCTGATAGCAGGTTTTTCTGAACCTGGATTAAAATAACCGGGAACAGCTTCTAAACCCCAAATTGTACCGTCTAGTGGATCTCTATCCATCCATTCACGATAAGAAGTTTGAAGAGGATGAAATACCAAAGAATCATTTGGATCAGCAGTTAAATTATTTGGCACTTTAACTTCAGGTGTAATTAATAAAGCAACACCATCTAAATAATTGTGTCCGCTACCTTTTGGCCACTCACCGGAAGGAGAAAAAGGCCACTGACCGACTTCACCATTATTATAAAAAAGAGTTCTCACAAGGTTGCCATCCATCAAACCTTCTCTTCTATATTGAATATCGCCAAGAGCGTCATCACGATATTTTTGAGTTTGAGGCGTAACTTGAGCGGTTATTTGCGAGAAGCTCAAAATAAAAAATAATATTATTATTAATTTACGAAACATTATGCGTTCCTCCGTTAGAGAATATTTATCGCTAGAATATTAAACTTAATCCGAATCTTATTTGTCTTGGAGCTGAATACATTCCTGGATTCATTACATATTCTTCAAGAGTATTTAATCCGTTAATCTCACCAGCAAATTTTGTATTTAAATCAGAACCGGCTCGTCCGGTTGTTGAATAAACTCCATATTCATTTCTTATATCGAATAAGTTATATACTAAAAGATATGTATGAAGTTTGAATCCGAACATATCAATAAATTTGTCGGCTCTTAGATCCACATTTAAAGTTGTAGGCTTTCTTCCGCCGTTTTCAAATCTAACACCGTTTGAAATTTGAATATCTTCTGTATATGGTCCGCCTGAACCGTATTGCATAATTAAACCGACAGTCCAATTACCAAGCTCACCTATAGTAGTAGTTAAGTTAAGAGTTGATCTTTGATCCCAATCCAGTGGAACTACTTTTTTCTCTGATTCCACGGGAGGATCAGATTGATTATCGTTATAAACAGCAAAAGGATCTGATGAATTACCTTCAGCAACTTGATATGTGTAATCAATTTTTGCACTGAAGAAATCAACAAATCTTCTTTCTAAAGTAAGGATCAAACCTTTTACGTTACCGTAATCTTTGTTTATAAATCTTGCATATTTAAAACCTTCGTAAGTATTTATAATTTCCATACCAAGAAGATTTCTTATATCAGAATAATATGTTGTTACGTCTAAAGATATATTTGGAAATATAACTTGCTGAAGACCCAACTCATACTTAACAGTTTTCTGGGCATCTAAATCTGGATTTCCTGTTATTGACGATAAAGATTGACCCGGGTTAATTATGTATCTATCGTTTCTAAAAAGATTTTCAAAGTTTGGAATTTGGAAAAAATGACCATAAGAGAAGTAAATTGCACCTTTATCAGAAATAGGAAAAGAAACTCCTATTCTTGGACTAATTTGTGATTTTGCTGATACATCTTTAGTTAACCCGGCACCTGGGAAAAATTGATTTGGAGTTAATGCAGACGGATTTCTTAAATCGACCGGTATTGTAGTGTTTGAGTTAAAGTAGTCAAAACGTAAGCCAGCATTGATAATCATAATATCATATTCCATCTTATCTTGAACATAGGCAGATACTTGATAAGGGTATTTTAAATATGATTCATTTCCCGGAGAGCCCGGATCTCTATATCCTAAAGTAAATATCGGAATTTCATTTTCATCAACTTGACCTTCAGTTAAGTTTACAATTGTTTTCCAAGTTGAAAAAATTTCATGTGATTGAAGTTCAGCACCAAGTTTTACTTTATGTTCTTTCGATAATTGTGATTCTAAAGTCCATTGAACAATGTTGGTTATAGTATGTCTTCTATATCTTTCACCGTTAGTGCCGCCAAATCTATAAGTATAAGCAGATGTTGGAATACCATTTAGCGGATCTTGATATCTTTCATCAAATTCATCTTCGTACAAGTAGCCTTTAAATTTATAATTATTATTTGCAAATTTTAATGAGGAGAAAGTACTTTGAGAAGGATAAAAAGATATTTGTAAATTATGAATAATATCATTTCCAAAATGATTTATAGTTCCATCCGGAGCCCATCTAGAACCATGATCATAATACTTATTTTTAGAATCTTCATAATAGAATGAATAAGCAAATTTCATAATTGGTAAAGAATAACTCAGTTTACCGTTTCCTGAAATCTTTCTGTTAGTATTCATCGCAACATATTCACCGTCTCCGGTTGGCAAAAATGGCGAGATATCCGAAGTTTGATAAACTCTTCGACCGTATAAATGCCCTTTTTCCTGAAGATATCTTCCCGTTACAAAGAAATTCAATCCATTTAATAATTGTGTAGGTCCGCTTAATGATGCTTGAAAATCCTTTATAGAAAGAGGATCAAAAGAATTCAGATTATAAAACAAATCATTATTTGAAGTATAATAAGATCCAAAATATGCAGCTGCAGAACCTTCGTAGTTACTAGAACCTTCTTTAGTTACAATGTTTACAACACCCGAAAGAGCTTGTCCATATTCAGCATTAAAAGTACCGCTTATTACTTCTAATTCTCTTACAGAACTATTTTCGATATTTACAGAATTGCTGCCGCTAAACACATCAGTTACAGGAATACCATCAACTAAATATGCTACTTCGTTTGATCTTCCGCCTCTAAAGTGACCATCAATAACACCAGCTTGAAGATTTATAACTTGCTGAATATTATCTACCGGAAGCAGCGCAATATCTTTAGAAGATACTGTTGCTTTTGTGGAAGTTAAATCTTTTGTAATCATAGGTCTTTCGGCTGTAACAACTACATCTTGACCTAATTGCACTGATTCTGAAATAAGTTCTATATCCAGCTTTGTTGTTAAATCAATTTTAATAATTAAATTGTTAACAATAGTTTTGGCATAGCCTATCGCACTTACAGAAACTGTGTAAGTTCCCGGAGGTATATTGTTTATATAATAATAACCTTCTATATCAGCAGCTGCGCCAAGATAAGTCCCGTTAATTACAACATTTGCTCCAATTACCGGTTCGTCAGTTTCCTTATCTATAACATAACCGGATAGTTTACCGGTTTCACCTGCTTTTAGAGATATGAAGGAGATTATTAAAAATAGACTAAAATATTTTAGCAATAATTTCATTTTCCTCGTCAACATTTTACTCTTCCATTTTTATAATAAAATAAGAGGCATGTTTTTACACATGCCTCTATAGAGGTACTTACTTTACTTAATAAGGAGCATTTTTTTAGTACTTACAAAACTTCCTGCATTTAATCTATATACATAAACACCACTTGCTAAATCACTAGCATTGAAGTTTACATAATGAACGCCTGCATTTTGAACATTATTTATTAATGAAGCTACTTCTTGACCAAGCACGTTAAACACTTTTAACTCAACAAATTCTGAAGTAGGAATTGAATATTTGATTACAGTAGCCGGGTTAAATGGATTTGGATAGTTTTGAGCTAAATCAAAAGTTACAACTGTGTTTGCATCTTCTTTTTCATCAACACCAACCATTGAATCGCCAATCCATGTATATGCCCATCTTGAAACATCTGCCCATGACTGATCTTCGTTGTTTGGTGAATATGTCATGATACCTTCTCTTTGTCCGGTAGCATCAGCATCATTCATCGCATAATCAATAGGAATTCTTTTTCCAACTATCGGATTGAAAACAACATCAGCTGCATCAGGAATAGATGCTATTTCAGTAAATGATAATTTACCTTCAATAATATATCCACTAGGGAATTTTTCTTTAAAGATATAATTAGCACCAGGACGAACGATAAATTTGCCACCAGGATTATCACTATAAACACCATTTGAAACAAATCTTAAATGATAATCTGGTTCTGCGCCTCTTTTGTAGCTAGTATGAGAAACACCACGCCAGTCATAAAGACCAAAGAAGATATCTGCACCATCTGTTAAATAGCTAGAAATTGTAGTATCAATCGAGTTTATATCGTCTGTTACATCAAAAGCGTAATAAAGATATTCGTTGTCCATTGCAACCCAAGCTTTTACTGATAAATCTGCATCGCTATCAACTTGAGTATTTGGAGCTAATGTACCGGAACCGTCTGAAACTTTCATTTCAAAAGCTCTAATTGAAGCCCATTCGCCAACACTTCCATCAACTGCAAAACCGGCAGGAGCTGTTGGATGAATTACAGTTACACCTTTAGCTGTATTTGCAATAGATTCAGGAGAGGAAACTGCAATTTCACTTGCATTTCCGGAAGCATCTTTACATACAACAGCATAATAATAAGTTAATGATTGATCAACACTAGGAGCTTTCAATATGTGTGTAGCAATTTGTTCATCTTCAACAATACCCATTTTTACAACTTCAACACCTGCTGCTGATAAATCTGTAATAGGATCAAAACTATAATATACATCATAAGTTTCGTTTGATTCGCCGGCAACATCAGCCCAAGTAATTAAATTTACATACTCACCAGGAGTAATAGAAACTAATTGCGGAGCTTGTGGAGCTAAAACGTCAAATACAGGTGAACCTGTCCACCAATCATCAACATAAACTACTTTACCGGATCCTGTTCCTTCAGTAAGGATTTGGAAAACAGTCACGTGTGAATAGTCAAAAGTTGTAGCACCATCATATAAAGTTGCTAAATCTTTTAGTGCAAAGTTATATTGATGCCAAGCACCATCAGCAATAGGATCAAAATTAGCACCAACTTTTCCGCCTAATCCATCTTCCCATTGCATTCTTAAATTGCCGGTTCCAGCTTCAGCTTTCATTTTGAATTTTAAAGTATCGATATCCCAGTGAAAAGAAAGATCAATTGGATCAATGTTACATCCTATTCCAGTCCAAGCATCAGACTGAATCCATTTTACTGCATTTGGAGATTCTGGATTATTACCAGCACCTTTTTCAACTTCACCGGCTCCACCCCAAACGAAAAATTCAGATGTAGATGGGAATGCTGCACCATTAAAGAAAACAACAGAACGATCTGCAAGACCACTTAATGACATTCCGTCAAGTATAACAGTTCCTGTAACTACATCTCCTTCACCGGCACCACTTATTGAAAACTCTAATGAGAATCCTTTAATTTGATCTAAATCTAAAGTTGAGTTTCCAGAAATTCCTGACCATCCGGTTAAATTAAATCCATTTCCGTCCCAGTCATAATTATTTACCAAAGGTATTTTTAATTCATTCCAACCTGGTTCATTATCTAATATGTATTGGAATGAATAATAATATTCAACATCACCAACATCATATGTTTTAGGACCATTTTCAGAAGCATCATGAAGATTAATTCTTAAATGAACTTTGCCTTCTGTGCTTTGTTTAACTGTATTGTTATAATAGACTGATAATGTGTCATACAAACTCCAATCATAAAAACCATTTGAATCTGGGTTCCAATGTTCAAGCTTTGAAAACCCGCCCCAAGACTCTGAATTATGAGCACTATATTCCATTTGCATTGCTCCGGCACCTTCAACTATATCCGTAGTAGGAAATGTCAAATTGATAAATGCAAAATTTGAATCTGCATTATCACTGTTAAAGAATGCCCAATAATTTGAATCGGCTTCTTCCGAATCAAAACTGTTAATAATCTGTGTCTGCGCAAATACGCTAGATACTAAGATTAATAAAACAGATAGTAGTTTTTTCATAAAAGTACTCCTCCTGATTGTTATTTTTTTTGCTTATACATTAAGCGTTTGTTTATTTTGATTGATTATTTCGTAATGCTCGTTTTTCGCGGAAAATGATAATCTTAAATCTTCCTTTTCAAACATTACTTCTTGAGAAAAATTTCTAGATGTTAAACTTTTTCTATCATATATACTTATTAAAACCATTATGCTGCTGCTTATAAAAAATAGAATAATTGCAAAATGGAGATAATTTATATTGTTGATTTTCAACAAAATGTAATTTTTTTCTATAACAGAACTATCTAAGAAAGTTATTGCAATTCTAATTAGACCAATTATGCCGCCTGAAACCAATGACCAAAAAGCAGCCTTACCTGTGGCTTTCTTCCAAAAAATTCCAATTAAAAAAACGCTTGCAATTGGTGGGCTTATGTATGCCTGCATATGCTGCAAATAAATATATATTTGAGTATTAACCATTCTGAGTAAAGGGATTAAAGCAATTGTTAGAAAAACTATAAAAGTAGTTGATAGTCTGCCTACAAGTACTAATTCACTATCTATTAATTTGGCATTTCGGGGTTTGTAAAGATCATTTGCAATTAGTGTTGCCGCACTATTAAATACGCTTGCTAAAGATGACATAAAAGCGGCAAACAATCCCGCAATCACAATTCCCTTTATTCCACTTGGTAAAATATCACTAGCCAACATGTAGGGATAAACTTCATCACCGCTTATCGATGGAAATATTTCCAATGCAATCATTCCAGGAATTATAAATAATAAAACTGGAAGAGTTTTTAATAACCCGGCAAGTACTGTCCCTTTTTTTGCATCTTTAATTCCTCTGGCACTTAAAATTCTTTGAACTATATATTGATCAGTACACCAATACCAAATTCCTAAAATAGGTGCGCCAAAGAAAATTCCTGTCCAAGGAAGATCAGGATCAGAAATAGGTCTAAAAATTGAAAAATATTTATCAGGCAATGATGAAGCCAGTTTGGATATTCCACCAATTTCATTCAATCCAACAACAGTTAACAAAAATGCGCCAATAATTATAACCGCTGCTTGGAATAATTGAGTTTTCATTACAGAATTTAATCCGCCAATTACGGTATAAATACCTGTTAGAAGAACTATTAAAATAGAAGAGAAGAACATATCCAATCCAATAATTCTAGTTAGGATATATCCTGCGGCTAAAAGTGTGACACCAATTTTTGTAAAAAAGTATGCTATTAATGAGATGATTGTTAGATAGGTTCTTGTTCGGCTTCCAAATCTTTTTCCAAAAAATTCCGGAACTGTATATACATTAGATTTGATAAAAATTGGTGCAAAAACCCAACCCAATAAAATTAGAATAATTGTTGCAAGCCATTCAAAATGTCCTACACTTAATCCATGAATAGATCCGGAACCAGCTAAACCAACTAAATGTTCGGTTGAAATGTTTGTTGCAAATAATGACATCCCAATTACAAACCAACCCATTTCTCTGCCGGCTAGAAAATAATCCTTTGCCGATTTGTCTTTTCCTATTGCCGCAACAATTCCAATAATCATTACTATAAAGAAGTATAGTAAAATTACTAAATTATCATATAGGCTAAGACTATCTATCAATTCAATCCTTCCATTTCTACAATCAAGTGCATTTTTAATGCCAAATGAAATAGAAGGGTCTTATTAGCATATTTACACATTTTTCGAATATTTTTTTTTCTGCTAATGTTGAGTATTATTAAAAGAATAATTACAGATTATTATTTTAATAATGAGGAGTGTTATTGCGAATTAGAAATTATGTCTTCTAATTTTTTTTGAAGTGTCTTTGCATTTTTATAATTATGAGATATTTGTAAGCATTGATTTACTGCTTCAAGCGCATTTGTAAAATCTTGTAATTCACTTAAATAGATTGAAAGTTTAAAGAAAGTTTCCGGATCATTTTTATCATAAATCAAACTTTTATTTAAATAATTTATTGCTGTTTGGAATTTTCTCATCTCTCCATATAATTCTCCTAATTTTTTTGTTGAAAAAGAATCTTCATAATTGGAGTTGTATTTTAGAAGAATAATTCGTGCTAAATTGAGTTCTCTTTTGTCTAATAATTTCTGAACTGCATAAACGTAAGTGGTTTTTTCAAAAGGTTTGTCTTCAATTAAAACCCACATTTCTCTGAAAAAATTATAAAAATCATTTCTTGAATAAGCTTCTTCAGCCAGTATTGAATGGGCTTTTTCCCAACTTAAATTTCTGTTAATAATTTGTGCAGCTATTTTATCAGTTTTATTTTCAGACAGTAAATATTTATTTATCAACTTTGTATTACTAATTTTTTCTTCAAATGGATATGAATTAAGCAGAATATCAATTTTAATTTTAGAGTAAGTAGAATCTAATCTTGAAAATGGAAATGAAGATTTAAGTATTTCATCCAATTTGGCGGAATCAATATTCGTTCTTTTTTCCTGTTCAAAAAAAGGAAGCTCAATAATATTATTAAAAAGTAAATCTGAAATTAATTTATAACCTTCAATATTTGGATGAAGATGATCTACAAATAAATTGAAATCTGTAATTCCATTTTCACTATTCCTCGAAAAACTTTTTTCAATATCAATTAAATTGTAATTATATGAATCTGCCATTTTCGAAATAATTTCATTTATTTTATTTGGCGCTCTAAACCTAAAGGAATCTTTTTCTTTAGCATCAATAAAAAGTTTTTTTGATTTTTCATTCTCGCTGCTATTCATTGCTTCATCAAAAAGTTTTACGGCTTCACTTTCTTTAAGAATCATTTTATCAAGTGGTTCTTGTTTTAGGTTAGAAACGAGAGTGCATAGAAAAACTTCTAAATTATTTTCTTTACTCTTTATTAAAATCGAATTTAGATTTTCTTCAAATTGACTAATCCCGCTATTATAAACTTCTGAATTCATAGGAACTAAATTATCACCCGCCATTTGAGCCATAAGAGTGCCGGAAGGTTTTTGAGGATCCTTATTTGAAGCAAATAACTTTACAAAATTATTTAAAAACTGATATATTTTTTGATTTCGTAAATAGTTTTGAAATGAAACTAAAGTAGGATTGCCGCTAAAAATATTACTTGAAGCAGCTCCATCAGCGCCATAGTATTCGTTATGCCCGGTATAAAGAATTATTAAATCCGGTTTCTGATCAATTACGTCATCAAAAATATCATTTATTGTATTTGAATTAATTGCGGAAACACCAAGATTAATCACTTCCCAAAAAACATTTGGATAAACAATTTCAAGTTTTCTTTTTAGCTGTCTTGAAAAAGAAGCATTTGGCGGGTAAGGATAACCGGCAGTAGAACTTCCTCCAAACACAAATATTCTAAAGGAATTTTTACGTTTGATTTTTTCAAATCCATCCGGAATTACAGATGGAACAGTAGTTACATCAGAAAAATATTTTTGAGGAAGTTTTGGATTGAAGAATAATAAATTTTCAAATTGATCTGATATTTTTACAAAGACATCATAATTATTACCATAGTTACTAACTCGAAGAGAGACTTCCAAAATGGAAATTAAAATTATTGGCAGTAGAAAAAGAACTCCGTAATACCAAAGTGGATACTTTTTGTTTTTCAATATTCTATCAATCCCTCTTTTGTTTTAAGTTACTTCAAAAGTGATATTTTTATTGATGCAGAATAATTCTCATCGGTATTTATTGATTGAGCATTTATTCTACAAATATAAATTCCACTTGGCAGATTATTGGCAATTAAATCATAAGAGTGAATGCCTATATTCTTTTGTTCACTTACTAATAGATTTACTCTTTGACCTATTGTATCGAACAATTCAATATTCACATAACTTTCTGTTGGAATGGAATAAGTAATTTTTGTAGATGGATTAAAAGGATTGGGATAATTTTGAAACAATCCGAATTTGGTTGGAATAGTTTTATTTTCACTTTCTTTTACATTTGTGACTATTCCGCCGAAATCATAGTATGGTGAGTATCCGGTAACTAAAGCATCATAAACTGGTTTTTTGTTTTGTCTATCCATTGAAACCAAGCCCATACTTTGGAAACCATTTGGGTGCTGATGCGAATACCAATCGTAAACACACCACCAAGTTGTAGCCATTAAATTACCATTGGAATTCAATCCCCCGTCAGATTTCATTGGGCTAAAGAACTTAAACGCTTTGAAAGTTTCATTAAATACAGTGACTTGTTTTTCTTCATTTGAACCGTTTTCAGAAGACCAATATCCAAATTCTGTATCTACAATTGGTTTGCTAGGGAAAGCATTTTTTGCTCTTGACAAAAAACTTGCTGTTCCGGCATAGTAAGAACTTCCATGGAAAATTCCAAAATATAAAGTCCATCCCGCAACATCCAAAGGCGCTTGAGTTATATCATTACTTCCGGGTTTATCACCAGCAGAGGACTGAGAAATTAATCTGTTATCAGGATAATTATTTTTAATATCATCAACTATCATTTGGTTATAAATGAGTCTGTTGGTTTCTTCTTTACATTCGTTGGAAGTGCTCCATAAAATAATTGATGCTCTGTTAAAATCTTTAAATACCATTTCTCTAAACATCTGCAGATGAATTTTTCTTTCATTATTTTGAATCAACCATTCGGTTTCATTATCAAACCACCAAACCGGTATCTCTTGCATAATTGTTAAACCAATTCTATCAGCTATTAAATAAGTATAAGGATGATTAGGATAATGCGATGTCCTCAAGAAATTTATCTTTGAGTTCTTAATAAAATTCAAATCAGAATAAATAACATTTTTGGGAATACTTCTTCCATACAAAGGGTGATCTTCATGTCTAGCGGCTCCGGTTAAAAATATTACATCACCGTTTAATTTTACTTTATTGCTATCTGTGGTAATTGTTCTTATACCGAACTGCGTATGATAAACATCCTTAACAATATCATTTTCTTTTAGAGATATTTTAAGAATATATAAGTTTGGTTCAGTTATTGTCCACAGTTTCGGGTTTTCAATTTTTAGATTAGGATTCCAAGATTTTATTTCATTTTGATTTAGCGAGAATTGAATTTGATTTTCACCACTTATCGGAATTTTATTACCGATTATTTCATTCCAGTTTTCAGATTCAATATTCGTTTCATCAAAAGAAGCTTCAAAAACTTCTATTTTCAAATCAATAATTTTAGATTCTTCTGCTACATTATTTATAACAATTCTTGATTCAAATTCACCGTCAAGATTCTTTGTGATATTGTCAGCTCTAACAATATGAACTTGATTTGAGAACTCTAAATAAACATCATGAATTATTCCCGCATAATTGAACCAATCACAATTGTAAAAAGGAACGATGTCTTTTCTCGATCCCCAAGGGATATTATCAACACGAACTACCAGTAAATTTTCAGAATTGTAATTTAATTTTGCAGATACATCAAACGCAAAAGGAGTGAACCCACCTTCATGATAACCAATATATTCTTCGTTCAACCAAACATCTGCAACATAGTTCACGGAAAGGAAATTAAGCTTTGCAGTTTTTGAAGAAAGCGAATCCGCAACATTAAATTTATAACGATAAAAAACACCGTCCTGGTAATACTCCGGAACAGTGGGGTAAGTATTCATTTGATTTTCTACAAAAGGAATTTGTTTTAATTCCCAATTAGAATCATCGAATGCAAATGTATGCTTAGAACCAGTTTCACTTAATAAAGCTGAATAACCGGCTTCGTCTCTTCTGGTTAGACTTATATCATGATCAGCTTGAAACCGTTCTTTTTTCCAACTTCCTTCAAGACTAATTAATGTTCTTTTCTGTTTTTCAAAACTAACAAGTGGTATTTCATTTTGAAATGGCACCTGAGTTCCATCAACTTCTTGAATACTCATCGTTGATTCAAGTGAAGCCGTCTGTGAATTTAAGTTTATTGCCAGAAATAAAAGCAAAACTAAAAAGCCAACTACAACTTTTTTATTTATAACCGTTGACATTAGCATCACTCCTATTTTGAAGACTTCATTTTATTAAAACTGACTTAATAGTTTTATTGAATCCTTGATCTGTATCTAACTTAATAAAATAAACACCGGAATTTACATCTTTTGAATCCCATGTTATAGAATATTCTCCAGCTTCTTTTATTCCGGAAGATAGATTTTCTAAAAGCTGACCAATAACATTATAAACCGAGACTGTTATATTACTTTTTCTGGCAAGTGAATAATTGACTATTGTTTGTCCATTAAAAGGGTTTGGATAATTCTGCTCTAAACCAAATTTCTTAGGTTGTATTTCTTTGTCTTCAACATCCACAGATTTTTGAATGAACTCAAAATAATTCACATTAAAACCGCCAAAGAAAAATCTTGCCATTATTTCGTGTCTTCCTGCGGTCAGATTTATATTACTATATATTTTTGAAGTCCAATTTTGCCATCCACCGGTTGTTAATAATGAATTAAGCTCAACAACTGTTACATTGTCAACAGATACTGTAATTTTACCGTCACTATTACCGGCGGCATATCTTAAAAGCAAATCATAAACCCCGGAACTTTCAACATCCACAGTAAATTTGAGCCAATCACCTGTTTCTGTCCAGCCAACATTAAACCCGTTAGTTACAGCATCGCTGCATGCTTCAATATCCACGCCGTCATTTCTATATTGCCATCCATTATTCCATGTTCTGGCACCATCACTATTTGTATTTTGATATTCCACATCATTATAACCTGAACCTCTTTTCCCTAGATCATAATCAACTGCAAAAATTCTTCCCGGAATTTTATGATCTTTAAAAGGAATTGAAGTGTCATCTTCAGTTTGTCTAAACATAGCATCAATTACATCTGGTTGAAATTTGCAATTTTCAAAACGAAGTTTTTCTGCTTGCAGCAATAGAGCCGCGTAAGCATAATCTGTGCTGGGTTTTGAACCATTACCACTCCAATAGTCAAGCAGAGTTTGGTATTGAGGCGTAAGTTCAGCAGACAAGGGACCAGAAATATTGTCTATCTTTTTGTGAGGCCACCAAGCCCATCCAATATTATTCTGCTTCATAAGTTTGATACAATCCAAGAACCATGCATTTGAATTTTCTCCCGTTTCACCTAACCATAAAGGTCTATTAGTTTGGTTTCTTAAGCTGAGAAGATAATTAATTGAGCCCAAATCATTTGTATTCCAATACTTATGGAAACTATAAACCATATTTTCATCCCAAGGATCTTCTAACCCGCCAAAGGAAGTTGCGAACCAATTTCCTTCAATAAAAACAATATGATTTGTATCAACTTCTCTAATAGCATTTGTAATCTGAATATAAAGCTCTCTCAAAGGCAAATTATCAGGACCAAGTTCCCACTTAGGTTCATTAATTAGATCGTATCCGCCTATCCATTCTTCATTAGCGTATCTCTCTGCTAATTTCCTCCACAACTTTACTGTTATTTCTTTATTAACTTCAGATTCCCAAAGAGAAGGAAAAGCGGAATTATAATCGCTGATTGGCTCATCACTTTGTCCGCCCGGAGCTGCGTGTAAATCTAAGATTAAGTAAATTTCGTATTTTTCACACCAAGCCAAAAGAGAATCAATAGTCTGAAATCCTTCTTCGTAATAAATATCTAAATTAGAAAGATCAGTTAATTTGTTATAATGCATAGGTAAACGAATAGAATTAAATCCCCATTCAGCAAGATTTTTTATGTCGATTTCTCTAACATAATTTTCCCAATATTTATTATAAAACTCTGCTGTTTTTTCTTCTCCGATCAAAGCTGTTATTTTACTTTTTATTTCGTGTTCAGCATTTGCAAATGCAGACGTTTTCAGCATATATCCTTCTTGCACAAGCCAGCCACCTAAACCCATTCCCATTAAATAAAACTCATTTCCCGTTTCATCTACAATTGTTTTTCCGTTTACTTTTAAAAATCCTTCTGCAAATAATAAATTTGAATTAGCTGCAATTATTATAATTGAGATAACTAATAAGCTTTTCAAAAATTTCATTTCTATTCCAATTTGATATAAAAAGATAATATGGTGCAATTTTCAGACCAGAAAATTTGGATTGAATTTCAAAAAAAATAGGGGTTGAATTATAAGAATAGTCAAACTTATTATTATAATAATAACTAACTCTTATCAAACTAATAATTACTTAATTCCTAATTCCTTGCACATTCTATGAAAGTTTGGAGGTGCTAGTCCAAGTTTCTGTGCTGCATCGGCATCAGAAATTGAATTATCTCTAACAAATTTAAAATATTTTTCTCTTAGTTCTTTTTCTACTTCTTTTAATGGTTTTATGTCATCTGGTTTATTAAAAGTTATTGAATTATTATTTTTCGGTGAACTCAAACTTTTGCCAAACAAGGCTTCTTCTAGATTAAAAAGTCGAATTTTTACATTGCTATTAAACACTAATCTTTGGCAAAGATTCTTTAATTCTCTAACATTACCGGGCCAATCATAATTTATAAATTTTGTCATTACTTCATCATCAATACTTAAGATTGGTTTTCCCATATCGTAACTATAAAGTTCAACAAAATGATTTATTAAAATTGGGATATCGTCTCTTCTGGATTTTAACGGATAAATTAAAACCGGAACTACATTAAGTCTGTAATATAGATCTTCTCTAAATCTTCCTGCTTCAATTTCTTCTTCCAGGTTTTTATTTGTTGCCGCAATAATTCTAACATTTACATTAATTCTTTTTGTTCTGCCTATCTTTTCAATTTCACCTTCTTGAATAACTCTAAGCAATTTTACTTGCGCATTTAAAGGAAGTTCGGCTATTTCATCAAGAAATAAAGTTCCGTTATCAGCAATTTCAAACAAACCGGATTTGTTTGTATTTGCTCCAGTAAAAGCTCCTTTTTCGTAACCAAACAATTCACTTTCAATTAATTCATGAGGAATACTTCCGCAGTTAATCGGCACAAAATTTTCAAACCTTCTCTTGCTTCTATAATGAATATTATTTGCCACAAGCTCTTTCCCTGTTCCGGATGCGCCCATAATAATAATATTCATTTCGCTTTCTGCAATTCTCTTAATATTTTGCTTAAGTTTTTCCATCGGTTCAGAACAGGAAATTATATTCTTTTTTTCTAATATTTCTTCAACATTTTTTAATAATCTTTTGTTGGATTGATTGCTTTGAGCTTCTAAAACTTTTTTATCAAAGGCATTAAATATGCTCATTAAAAAATCTGTCGGTTGATAAATATATTCTTCAATATCACCTGGATATTTTGTGCAATACCAAAATGCCCCGGCCTGCATCAAGCTTTTTGCAAAATTAAAGTCGGATAGATTTATAGTAAGCTTTGTTATTACAATAATCTGCAGAGTTGAATTTATTTCTTTAATTTTTCTAATTAATTCTTCTCCTCTCAAAGCGCCGGCAATTTGATAATCCATAATTACAATATCATAAATATCCGGTTTAGTTTTAATTAACTGTAACGCATCGGAGCCGTTTGATACAACTGATTTTATTTCAATAGATGATTCAAATAATTTCAAAGTATTCTGAACACGTTTCACATCAAAAGCTTCATCCTCAATCAAAAGAATTTTGATTTTATTTAGCATTAACTTCCCTTTTGGTTTTTAATTGTTATTGTAAATTTTGCTCCGCCATTTTCATCGTTTTCTGCATCAATTTCCCAACCGCATCTTTTTACTGCCATTTGATAAGCAATATAACAACCGTAACCACTATTTTGATCAACTTTTGATTTTGTTGATTCGTTTTCTAAAAATATTCTTTTAACTTTTGTCTCATCTGCTCTTAGAAGCATTTCATCAATCCCTTTACCATTATCTTTAATTGTAATTTTTGAAATGCCTTTTTCTTCATCAAATTTTGTTTTTATTTCTACAATTGTTTTATCTATTGCAGAGTGATCAATACAATTTTGAATTAGTGGTTCAAAAATTTCCCAAATAACAAATTCATTAATTTGAACTTTCGGTAAGTTTTCATCTAAATCAAGTTTAAATTCAAAAATATCTGTTGCTGATGAAATTCTCAAAAATATATGATCAATAATAAAATTTAAAACTCCGTTTATATCGGTATTGAAAAGCTGGCTTCGTATTGTTGTTATTGGCGGATCATACCATTTCATATCATAAATAACTCGTGAAACGAAATTAGAATATTTTATCACTTTGTTAATTACTTCTTTTAAATTTGTCTCATCAATATTTCTTAAATCCTCTTTAATAAATCCCATCACTTTTTCTGCTTTATGATGAGTATGATAAATTCTTTTTGTAAAGGATAATTCTTTATCATGAATTATCTGTTCTTTCATATACTTTTGATTTTCTTCATAAAGCAGTTTTTGAGTTTCATTTCTTTCTTTTAAAGTATAAGAAGAAATATAGTACATTGCCAAAAGCCCAAGAAGAATTAATGATGAATAAATTATAGTAGTCTCTACATAACTGGAAATTATTTCATTTGTGATATTTGTAAAATCTGGTGCCTTTTGCATATAAAGAACACCCTGAAATTCTCCATTTGGAACAAAGGGAACAAACGTATTAAAAACCTGATGTCCTTCAATTAAGGTTATAATTTTTTCGCCATTGTAAATCTGTTCTTCTATGCTTTTATATAGCTCAATTGCATGTTCTTTTTGCGTATGCTTTGTATTTACTATCGGATTATCTCTTGATAAAAACTCAAATAAACTTGCACCATCATCAATAATTATATAATCATCTTTATTTTTAACAATTAAGAAAATGTCTTCAATACTATGCTGCAGCATCTGCTGACTAAAAATTATATTGAATGACTGAATAATTTTTCTTCTTTCATATTCTGAATTAATTTCTCTAATATTTATATTTTCTAAAAGCAGTTCTAATGAAGTTGTTGTTAGATTGGCAATCTTTTCTGCAGAATCCTGCTGATACCACTTTTGTGTATTTTCTAAAAATTTTTGCAAAGAATCTTTTTGTATAAAAGATAAAATGATTTGAAAAAAGATTAATACAAGAAAAAGTATAGTTAAGTGGCGAAGTTCGAATCTGTACTTTTTTATATTATAAAATAGTTTTTTTAATGGCATTTAACTTTTATTTAAATAAAATATTTTTTGAATTAATCAAATCAGTAGCCTTTATTAATGCATCATCTAAACTTATTTCATTTTTTAATGTCTTATGAACATAATAAGAAATAATATCAGAAATTCTTGTATAGTCTTCCCGCATTGGTCTATGAACTGCATAATTAAATTGTTTGAGATAATAATCCAGCATTTCATTTGTAGAATCAGAATCGTTATTGTTGTAAACTTCCGACAGAACAGGCAAATATCCATTTTGTTCAAATAAATATTTTTGAGATTCGTAACTAACCAAATACTTCATAAACTTTATAGCTTCATTTTTATTTTTAGATGTTTTTGCAAGCATCAAATTCCATCCGCCCAATACTGCAGCAGATTGTGTATTTTCAAATCTTGGAAGAGGTGCACGTTTGTATATTTTAGTTTGTAATGAGTCCTTAAAAAATCTTTCATAATCCGATAAAAAAGATGGCCATGATCTTAGAAAAACTCCATTATTCTGTATATAATATTCATGACATTGATGTTCAGTAAAGTCAGTTATTATTGGTGGAGTTAAATCATTTTTGTAAATCATATTATACATTTGTTGCAATGCTGCTCTAGTCTCTTTTCGTGTTAGATCAATTTTTTCTGACTTAAAAAAATCTCTATTCTGATTTAGAACTAATTCAATATAGCTGCAAATTAAACCTTCATAATCTTCTGCCGGGAAAACATAAAAAGAATTATTGTCTTTAAATTTCTTTTTTAATTTTATCAGTTTATCCCACGTAATTGAATTATTAAGTTCATTAACTAATTCTTTATAATTTGGCAATTTCCTTAAAATGTCATCACGATAATACATTGTTCCAAGATCAACAACATATGGAATTGCAACTAAACTATCCTTATACAAACAAGTTTCTTTGGTTGGGGAAATAATATTATCTAAGTAATTTTTGCCAAATTGTTTATCAAGATTTTCTGCCCATTTTGCAAATCTATGTCCCCAAATTATATCAATTGCAAAAACATCTATTTTTTCGCTCTTACTTCTTAGAGATCTTGCAAGTAATTCTTTTCTTTCATTTGTACTAAATTGTGAAAAAGGCAGGTCTATAGAAACAACTTTTATTTGCCCCTTATAAGCTGCATTAAAATCTTCAATCAGTTTTGTATGCGCCGGGGTAATGTAATCAGAATAGTAGATTATTTTTGTGTTTGATTTTACCGTATAGGAATCAAAAGCAGTAAGATTTAGATAAAAGAAAATTAGTATAAAAACCAAACTTATAAACAACCATAGAATATATGTATCTTTAACGTATTTCTGTATTTGTCTTAAAAGTTTATGCATTCTAAAGTACAATTTGATATTTTCATTTCATTGATTTAACAAAATAAAGTAATTTTTATAAACAAAAAAATATAACGATTGTTTTGCGATTTATTTAAAAGAATAAAAAGGATGATGATGTTAAAGAATTTTATTTATTTGATTTTTGGTTTAATCTTAATCTCAGCCAATGTTAACGGGCAAAATAACTCTTTAGTTGATGCCGAAAATTTTAGCATAACTAAAAGTGAATTTATTAAAAGGTATGAATTAACTCCAAAAGTTCAATCATCTATAGATGGCGAGAAAAATAAAAATGATTTTCTGCTTACTTTAATTGCAGAAAAAATATGGGCAAATGAAACAAGAAAAGCTCAGATTGAAATAACTTCTGATCTAAAATTTTATTTAAATAACATAGAAAAAATGTTTGTGCGTGATGCATTTTTCAAAGATGAAATTGCAAGCAAAGTAATCATCTCAAACGATGAAATTTCTAAGGAGATGATAAATTATAAAACTCTTCTTTATTTTAATTTTCTTTTTGCTGAATCAAAAATGGGAATTGATTCATTATATCAATTGCTAAAAAATAATATTCCTATTGATTCAATTATTTTAAAAAGACCAGAACGGCTTGAACAGACTTCGCCAATTGAAGTAAAATATGCTCAATTAGATTTTGAAAAAGAAGAAATTTTATTCGGATTAGAAAAAGGAAAATTTACAAAACCAATTTTCATGGAAAATGGCTGGGTAATTTATTTTCTAAAAGATAAAAAATCAATTCCTCTTCCAAATCAAAAATTCAGTGATGTTTATAGAGAGGTTTCAGATAGACTTAAAAATAAAAAAACAAAAAAACTTTACGAAGATTTCATTCAAGAATTTTATAAAGGTAAAAAAGCCAACGCAGCTGAAGATCAATTTATTCAACTGTCAAATGAGTTAAAACCTCTATTGAATTATAAATTCAATAACAATACTTCCATAAAAAATGAAGCTATACTTTATTACGAAGATTTGTTATCAATAGAAAAAAGAATAGACCCAAGTACATTAGAAAAACCCCTTATAAATATTGGCGAAAATCAAATTTCATTGCGCGCTTTTATTCATTATTTGGGATTTCAAAATTTCAAGATAAAAAAGGATAATTTACAGAACATTAATAATGTTCTAAATATCTACATAAAGGATTTTATTAAAATGGAGTTTTTATCAATTGCTGCTTATGAAAAAGGTTATGATAAATTACCGGAAATAAAAGAGGAACTCTCTATTTGGGAAGATAATTATCTAGCACAAATTTATAAGAACAAAATAATTGATTCGGTTAGAACTAACTTTAATAAAAATTACAAACCTCAAAATGATTTAATAACAGAAGTAAAAGTGAAAGAAATAACAGTTGATAATTTAGATCAAGTAAATGCAATTTTTGATTTTATTGAGTCCGGATTCACTTTAGAAAACGCTGCAAAAAAAATTGGCATAAAACAAACAGAATCAAAATTTAACGGTATCGACTACATTCCAATTTTTCAAACAGAAGGTTATCAAGAAACTTTGAAAGACATGAAAATTGGTGAAATTTTTGGACCTTTTACGACTTCAAGTGGTTATTCGATTATTAACTTAATAGATAAACATGAAATAAAAAGTGATTCTCTTTCAGCATTAGTTAAAGAACAAAATTTGTTTGATGAACTTCAAAAAGTATTAGAGGTAAAAACAGCAGAACTTGCAAGGGAAAATAAGATTTCAATAAATAATGAAATCTTAAAATCAATAAAAGTATCTGACGTAAAAATGATTGTTTATAGAAAATTTGGATTTGGCGGGGCTCTTAATGCGGCTCCTTTTGTAAATATTTTTGCTGACTGGAAAGAAATTTATGAAAAGCTAAAGGAAATTTCTTTATAAGAATAAAATTTATTCGCTAATAAATTTTAGTTTAGGCATAATTACATATTTCTCATCAAAAGTGAGTTCAATTAATATGTGCACTCTAATTTCAATAAAATAGAAATGAACTATTTTATTGAAGAACCCATCAGAAAAATTTAGTGTACCAACCTCAATAAAACAGTATTCTGAATTATTAGAGTGCACAAAAACAAGATCATAAGACTGTCGATTTAGAATGACAAAGTAATTGAAAAGAAAATGCTTAAACTCTTTGGTTAATGTGGTAGCCGGAGTTTCTAGATGAAATGGTTTTACCTTTTGCATCATAAAATGCAAAATGCCTACCCGAAAAATTATCCTCTTTAATTTTTAGATTGTTAAATGCATTCTCTTTTGCATTTTCAGCATTATCCCCATATCCAGTGCTAGATAAACCTGTCTTAGTATCAGAGAGTTTTACTTTTACCACTGGCGTTATGCTGAAATCAAAAAAAATCTTACTTTCTTGATATGAATATCGAGTGTCAACCTTCATTTTACCACCCCCGTTTTCAAGTAAACCTCAATTCCATTAAAGGTAATTTTTATATCAAAGTCAATATTAATCACAATGCCAAATGTATTTTTTTTGTAAAAATTTAATTCGAGAGTTTTCTAATAAACGCCAGTTCTATTAATAACTTTAATGATAGCAATCATGTTATGAAACTAATAAAACTCCTCATTTATTTGTGTTTTAATGCAAAACAACATAGCTCCCTATTAAAATTTTACGAATCCATTCGATAGTAGTAATTATAATAATTTTTGAGGTTTAACAAAATGTCAAATATAAAAATGCCTTCAGTAGTTTTTAGGTTAGATAATCAATTATTTGCTATTCCAACTGATGCTGTTATGGCAATTATAAAAATGCCGACGATTACTTTTTTACCAAACTGTCCTGCCTCAATAAGAGGTATGATCAAATATAGAAATCAAATTTTTAGATTATTTGACTTACGCCAAATGATGAATATGATAAGTCTTGAAGACGAAAAAATAAATTTTGATAACTTGATGAATGAAAGAGCCGAGGATCATAAAAATTGGCTCACAGAACTTGAGCTTTCCGTTAATGAAAAAAGAGAATTTAAATTAACAACTGATCCTCATAAATGTAAATTTGGTCAATGGTATGACCATTATGAGACTGATAACATATTCATTCAAGAAATTCTAAAAAAATTTGATGCACCTCATAAAATTATTCATGCAATAGCAGAAAAAGTTATTCATCTGGTAAATAAAAATGATCATGAAAGTGCAATAAAATTAATAACTGAAACAAGAGACGGTGAATTAGCGACTATGCTTAAACTTTTTGATGAAATCAAATTATTCCATAGAGAATCCAAAAAAGAGTTGGCAATTGTTATATCAAAAGATGATATACATAGTGCTATCTCTGTAGATTCAGTTCAATCAGTTGAATACTTAGAAGATGTTAATGAAGAAATAACCAATAAAAACATTCTAAATTTTGCTAAAAATGATTTCATAACAGGATTAAAAAAATCAAATGATACCGCTATGATTATTAATTTAACAACTGATGCTTTCCTTTCGGGAAGCAAAGGTCAACTGGAAATAGAAACTTCTTAAGTTATTATTTGCTTCCGTCAAAATTTATTTTTTTATGGCTGCCGTCACAAAATGGTTTTTTGCTTGAGGCTCCGCACCTGCACAAAAATGATTTTTCTGAACATTCAACAATTTCGCCATTTTGATTTGTCATTTTAATTTTTCCCTCTACCATTAAGGGACCGTCTTTTAGCGCTGTTACTTTGATTTCATTATCCATTAAAATTTACCTCCAAATGTGAATTGTCGCAAAATGGTTTATTTTTAGAAGCACCACATCTGCATAAAGCTGCTCTTCCTTCATGCGCCACTTCATTCCCTTCCGAATCAGAAATTAAAATTTCTCCGGTAAAATAAAGAGGTCCGTTTTGTATAATTTTAATTTCTGAATTTTTATTAAATTTTTCATTCCCTTCATTTTCAGTAACCTCATATTTAAGCGCACCTGAAGGACATCTTTCAATTACTTTTTTCAATTCATCTGCATTTGCGTTTTCCGGAGAAATCCAAGGTTTTTTATTTGGATCAAAAACATTCGGAAGTCCACTTACACATTCTGCCGCATGAATACATAACTTTGGATTATAATTAACTATTATTTTTTCCGCACTATACTTAATGTAATTTGAGCGCATAGTTCCCTCACTTTATTTTGAAATATGTTTCGTCAACGTAGCACCAATACCAATCTTCACCAGGTTCAAAAGATTGTATTATTTTATGTTTCGTTACATGAAAATGTTTTCTTGCATGTTTGTTTTTAGATGAATCGCAGCATCCAACATAGCCGCAAATTTTGCATATTCTAAGATGTACCCAGCTATCACCAGCTGCCATGCAGTCTTTACAGCCATCAACTTCTGAAGTAACATCATTTATTTCATTTATATGAGAACATTTATTCATAAGAAACTCCAATTACTTTTTGATGTTTTGATATGATATTATTGATTATTTCCAATTCATCTTGGTTTATAGTATGACCCATATTTTTATATATTCTTTTGGTTACATCAGCGCCTAATAAACTAAATACATCAGCACTTTCACTCACTCTTTCCAAAGGAATATGAAAATCAATATCAGAACAACCTAAAAATATTGGTGTATTCTGCAAGTTTTTAACATAATCATTTTTATTTATTATATCACCAATAAGTCCTCCGCTTAAAGCAAAAACTCCTCCATATTTTTCTGGATTTCTTGCCGCATAATCAAGAGCCAAACAAGCTCCTTGTGAGAAACCAAGCAGAAAAATATTTTCACTTTTAATTCCATTTTGATTCAGAGATTTTTTAATTGAGTCAATTAATTGCAATCCGGAAGAAATACCGGGTTCATTCATTTCTCGTTTTTCTATAAACCTATATGGATACCATGTAAAATCATCAGCTTGAGGAGCAATAATTATAGTATCGACCAGATTTAATTCATCTGTCAAACCTAGCATCGACTCTGCAGTTCCGCCTCTTCCGTGAATTAAAAAAATTGCATTTTTAGCATTTTTAATATCGCTTCCGGAATAAATTATGTTTTTTCCAAAATGCGGACTAATCAAATTATCTAATTTTAACATCATCTTCTCCAAGTGTTATAAATATTGATCTTCTAGATTTTCCATCAATACTTTTAGTTTTATGTCCTTTTCCAACTGTGTCTTCAACAAGAAGAATTTCTCCCGATTTGAAATTCTTCTTTGCACCTAAACTTGTTTCAATTTCTATTTCGCCATCAAGCAGAACTATAAATTGTTTTTGAGGCGCATTATGGAAATCATAATTGTAACTGCCAGAATTTTCTCTGAATATTATCTCCTTTACAGAATACTTTTCGGAGAGTTTTCCAATCTCACCGGCATCTTTTAGCTCAATTTCAATTTCTTCAAAAAACGAATCACCCTTATCATCATTATAGATTCTATTTATTTTCATTTTTATTTTACTCTAACATTTTGATTTAATGGAATCAAAACTCTTTCAATCTGATCTCTTTTTGATTCATAAATATCAGGCAATTTTAATTCTTCACCTAAAGTTTCTAGATTTTCATCAACCATAAATCCGGGTTCGTCTGTTGCAATCTCAAATAAAACTCCGCCCGGTTCACGGAAATAAATTGAATGAAAATAATTTCTATCAATTACATCGGTTGTTTGATATCCGTTTTCCCTAATTAAATTGAGCCAGTAAACTTGAGTTAAATCGGATTCAGTTCTCCACGCAATATGATGAACAGAACCGGCAGACTGAATTCCCCTATTTGCATTAGGGTTTACAACTATATCAATTTTTGCTTCTTTGTCCCCTTCGCCGGAAATGTATCTTTTTATGTTTCCTTCTTGAGAGTATATTTCAAGTCCAAACGTATTCTGAAAAAGTTCTTCAGTTGCTTCAGAATTATGAAGATATAGAGTTGTACCGAAAAACTTTTTAATTGATTTTTCTCTTGGTATTTCTAAAGTTTCCCAGCCAATTAAATGTTCCACTTTATCTTCAACTAATTCTATTTTCATTCCATCCGGATCAAGAAACGAAATATATTTATAACCAAATTTTTCATTCGGACCGTCAAACTGAACATCATATTTACTTAATCTTTCAATCCAAAAATCAAGAGTTTCTATTGCGATTGAAAAACTTACAATTGAGGCTTCACCGGTTCCTCTTGTTCCTCTTTTTGCATTTGGGAAAGGGAAAAAAGTTAAAACAGTTCCGGGTGTTCCAACTTCGTCTGCATAATAAAAATGATATACATCAGGTGCGTCAAAGTTTACTGTTTTTTTTACGAAGCGCATTCCCAAAACATTTGTATAAAAATCATAATTCTGCTGCGGATCGCTTGCAATAGCTGTTATATGATGAAGTCCATTTATTTTGTTTTCCATTTTAATACCTTTTTTTAATAATACATGGCATCCAAGTTATACTTGTAAACGTTGGAACTAAATGGAAAAATTCAATAAAATGATGTAAAAATTGAAGATTTGTATTTATTGTGGAATATTTTTCATTTCAAGGTATTCATTTCTCAAAATACTGTAAAGAACAACATCAATATATTTGTAATCTTTTATTATGTCTTCGCGCAAATATCCTTCTTGTTTCATACCATTCTTAATCATTACTTTGCCCGATGAAGGATTATTTGCAAAATGATGCGCATAAATTTTATTTAATCTGAGTTCTTCAAATCCAAAGCGAATAATTTCAGAAAGGGCTTCTGAGGCATAACCATAATTCCAATAATCGACACCAATCCAGAAACCAAACTCCCCTTTTTCAAAAATTGGATTTATATTTAATCCGATTGCGCCAATAAGTTTTTTATCTTCAATTAATGTTATTGCCCAAATAATGTGAGAGTTTTTTTCAAATTCATCTTTGTGATCTGCAATCCACTTTTCAGCCAAACCGTCCAGATAAGGATATGGAATTAAGAGAGTTGTATCATAGATTTTTTTATCATTTGCCAATTCTTGAACTTGTTTGGAATCCGATAAATCAAACGGGCGAAGTAATAGTCTTTTTGTAGTCAATATTGGGAAATTCATTTAGTCGATTCCATTATTTTTTAAAAAGTCAGTTATTGTAAAACCTGAATTCTTCCTAAAAAATTTACTAAAATGGTGAGGATCTTCAAAGCCAAGTTCAAAAGCAATTGCTTTAGCATTTTGATCCGAATAAAGAACCAGACGTTTTGCCTCAAGAATAATTCTTTGCTGAATGTATTCTTTGGCTGTCATTCCAAGTTCATTTTTAATTGTATGATTCAAATGTCCGGCTGAAATAACAAGCTTATCAGAATAGTATTTAACTTTATGTTCTTTGGTAAAATTGTGTTCGACTAACTTCCTAAATGATTCAAGTATTAATTTCGATTTATCCGATTTATCTTTCACTATTTCAGTATCGCAGACAGAAGTGCATTCAATCAAAAATAATTTTAAGTACGATCCGATAACTTCGTCTCTAAATTGATTTACACTTTTTTGTGATTCTTCCATTGAATATATAAATGAACTAAGCTTTTTTGATTTGCTGTCATCAATAATTAATGGTTCATTATAAAGATATGTGTTGAAGATTTTCAGATCTTCAATAAACTTATTATCAATTTTTGATTTCTGTAAAAAAGTGTTTGTAAAAAGTATTACAAATCCGATTGGTTTTTCTTTGCTATTTAACTGGTGAATCTGTCCCGGTCTAATAAAAAACAATCCATTTTTTTTGATTGGGAAAGTATTAAAATCAATTAAGTGATTTCCCGTAACGGTTTTGGTCGGCCAGATTACCGCATAATAGCTATGCCGGTGGGGTTTTTCAATTTTCCCATCAGATTCATTAAAAATATCTTCCATTCTTTTTAATGAAAACATTGTTTGCTCATGTATACTAGATATTTTTATTTTGTAATAAATTAATAATTCATAAACGCAGGTATTTCTTAAATTAACAACTCAAAAAAGAAAGAAAATAAAATGATGTTTTTACTTCTAACACTAAATTTTGCAATAAATATAACAACAAATAAAATCATGAATGAAATAAAATATCTAGCTCTAGGCGATTCCTATACAATAGGAGAGAGTGTTGAATTTAACGAGCGCTATCCAATTCAACTTAATAAATTACTAAAGGGAAATAATATCCATTTGAATAAAGTTGATATTATAGCAAAGACAGGCTGGACTACCGACGAATTAAATTCAGCAATTAATAACGAGAATTTAAGTGATGATTACGATTTAGTTACTCTGTTAATTGGAGTTAATAATCAATACAGAGGAAGAGATACTGCAGAATACAGAATTGAATTTAGGAATCTTCTTGAACGTGCAATTGGATTTACAGATTCATATAAAAATGTAATTGTAATTTCTATTCCTGATTGGGGAGTTACTCCTTTTGCTGCTGAAAAAGGGAAAGATGAAAGTAAAATAAAAGCTGAGATTGATATTTTTAATAAAATTAATTTCGAAGAAACAATTAAGAAAAAAGTAAACTACGTTGATATAACAGATATTTCAAGAACTGCAAAAATTGATAAATCGCTTTTAGCCGATGATGATCTGCATCCTTCCGGGAAAATGTATTCTTTGTGGGTTGAAAAAATATTGCCAATTGCAAAAGATATTTTGAAAATTAAAATTGAAGAGCAAAAATGAAATTTGAATCTGATATAAATTTTGCCAAAAAATTGGACGAAGTCGACAATCTGAAAATATTCAGAAAAGAATTTTTTGAAGCCAATGAAAATCTAATTTATTTGGATGGAAATTCACTTGGAAAACTTCCAATAAAAACAAAAGATTTTCTTAAAGAAGTTATTGAAGTTGAATGGGGATCAAGATTAATTAGAAGCTGGAACGAGTCTTGGCTCGCAAGAATGATCCTTATAAGAGAAAAACTTGCAAAAATAATAGGGGCAAAATCAAATGAAATTAATATTGGCGATTCAGTTTCAATAAATTTATTCAAACTGGTTTATGCGGCATTAACATTGAATCAAAATAGAAATGAAATTATTACAGATTCGCTAAACTTCCCTTCAGATATTTATATACTTGAAAGCGTAAAAAACATATTTGGAAATAATCATGAATTGACAATCCTAAAAAGTAATGATGATATATCGATTTCTTCAGAAGATATAATAAATTCATGTTCGGGAAAAACTGCCCTAGTTGTACTTTCTCATGTTGTATTTAAAAGTGCTTATAAATATGACATCCCAAAAATCACCAATGAATTAAAGGCAAAAGGGATTTTTGTTATATGGGATTTAAGTCATTCCGCAGGTTCAATTCCAATTTATTTAAATGAATGGAATTGTGATTTTGCTGTTGGATGCACTTATAAATACTTAAACGGAGGTCCCGGTTCTCCCGCGTTTCTTTATGTAAATGAAAACTTAATTGAAAAAGTAAAGAATCCAATTTGGGGTTGGTTCGGCTCGGAAAAACCTTTCGATTTTAATCTCAATTTCACCGAAGCAAACTCAATTGAAAAATTTAATGTCGGGACTCAGCCAATGATTTCCTTATCAGCCTTAGATTCATCATTGGATATAACAATTGAAGCCGGTATAGAAAATATTCGCTCAAAAAATATTCTGCTTACTGATTATTTAATTTTTCTTACTCAAGAATTATTAAGCGGATATGGAATCACAATTGGTTCTCCCCTTGATAATACTGAACGTGGCTCGCATATTACATTAAAACACAAGGAAGGTTATAGAATTTGCAGAGCATTAATTGAAAATAAAAATCTAACTATTATTCCCGATTTCAGAAAACCTGATAATATAAGGTTGGGTGTAAATTCATTGTACAATAGTTTTGAAGAAATTTATTTAGCTGTAAAAAGAATTGAAGAAATTATGGAAAATGAAGAGTATAAAAGATTTAGTAATGATTTCGATTCAGTCACATAATTAAATCACAATGAGATTGCTTCACAAATCCTTTCGAAAAAGTCGGCAAAAGCGAAAAAGGAAAAAGGGAAAAGGGAAAAAAGATAGAATAATAATTTCATTGCGAGGTGCTTTTTTACCGAAGCAATCTTACCAAAAAGAGCAACACAAAACTAAACTCTGCTTTATTAAGGGATAGATTGCTTCACAAAAAACGTTCGCAATGACTGCATGAGGTAAATTTCTAAAAACTGTTAAATTCATTACCTTTGCTTGTTTACAATCTTGCATGTTTATCCGCATGATAAGAGCTTCTTACAAGCGGAGAAGATTCTACAGCTTTAAATCCAAGTTTCAATCCGTATTCTTTATAATATTTGAATTCATCCAAAGTAACAAATCTGTGAACGGGTAAATGTTTTTTTGTCGGCTGTAAATATTGACCAATCGTCATTATATCGCAGCCATGATCGTGAAGATTATGCATTATTGAAATTACTTCTTCTTTAGTCTCACCAATCCCAACCATAATTCCGCTTTTAGTTCTTAAACCTTTTTCCTTAAACCATTGAATAAGCTCTAGACTTCTGGAATATTTCGCTTGAGGACGAACCGCATGATAAAGTCTTTCAACCGTTTCCAAATTATGGTTCAAAATATTAGGGGGATTTTTCATGATAATTTCGAAAGCATGTTCTTCCCCTTTGAAATCGGGGATTAGAATTTCAATTGTAGTATCATGCTCAATCATTTTTTCTCTAATTAGACGAATAGTTTCCCCAAAAATTGAGGCACCGCCGTCCTTAAGTTCATCACGATTAACTGATGTAATAACAACGTGTCTTAAATTTAGCTGCTCAACAGATTCAGCAACTCTTCTAGGTTCATCTAAATCTAATTCAGTCGGCATTCCGGTATGTATATTACAGAAACCGCAGCTTCGTGTGCAAGTTTCGCCAAGGATCATAAAAGTAGCTGTTCTGCTGTTCCAGCACTCAGCAATATTTGGGCATTTAGCTTCTTCGCAGACAGTATTTAGTTTAGAACCACGCATTAGATTTAAAACGTCTTTATAATTTTGTCCGCTCGGTAATCGTACTTTTAACCACTCAGGTCTTTTACCTAAATCACCGCGTTCTTTTTCAACAACTTCAGCAAATTTTCTCTGGTGTTCGTTAATCATTTATTCCTCAATTCTAAAATTCTTATCAACTTTTTCGCTTGTTTTTAGTTCTCGATTTAAATCAACAATCGAAATTATTATATTTCGTTCACTTCCAGTGACCCCGTTTTATCGGGGGAAATCGAGAAGTGATAATCACAACTGCTTATTAAATAATACTTGTATCAAAACCTTCCAAAGAATCTTTAATAGATTTCAAGAACTTACCGCCAAGCATTCCATCAACTAATCTGTGATCATGACTCAATGACAAATACATCATTGGTTTAATTGCAATTGTATCTATTCCGTCAACTTCTATAACAACAGGTTTCTTGGTTACAGTTCCAACTCCTAAAATACCAACTTCAGGCTGATTAATAATTGGAGTACCAAAAAGAGAACCAAAAACGCCATAGTTTGTAATTGTAAAAGTACCGTTCATAATATCATCAGGAAGTAAACCTTTGTTTCTAGATTTCTTACTTAACTCACTTATAGATTTCGAAAGTCCAACTATATTTTTTTCATCAGCTTGTTTGATATTTGGAACGATTAAACCATTTGGTTCAACCGCTACGGCAATCCCCAGATTGATATATTTTTTAATGACAATATTTTTATCATCGATTGATGCGTTAACATAAGGGAATTCTTTGAGAGCCTTAATAACCGCATAAGAAATAAACGGCATGTAAGTTAACTTAACTCCGTTCTTATCTAAGAAATTGTTCTTTTCTTTTTCAATAAATTTATGAATTTTATTCATATCAACTTCTACAACAGCGGTTACATGAACAGAAGTATCGCGGCTGTTAATCATATGATACATAATTCTTTGACGAATATTATCCATAGGAATAATTTGAACACCCTCGTCACCATCAGAATATTTTGGAGCTGATAATTCCGGCGCCGGCATTGAGTTTCCTTGCGGAACAGTTTGTTTTCCGGAGACTACTTTACCACTTTTTTTATTATCTAAGTATTGTAGAATATCATTTTTTGTTACTCTTCCGTTAACGCCTGTACCGGTAATTGAATTTAATTCATTAAAGGAAACGCCTTCTTTGTTTGCAATATTCATAACAAGTGGCGAAAAGAATTTATCAGATGAAGAAGTATCCATTTTTTGTTCAACTTTTGCTGGTTCTTTAGGAATTGAAGTTTCAGTCTTTTTCACTTCGGATGAAATTTCTTTAGCAGTTTCTTTTGGTTTTACAATTCCGCCGCTGGTTGAAATCTTTGCAACCACTTGCCCAACTTCAACAGTTTCATTTTCACCGTGAATAATTTCTGCCAAAGTTCCGGCAACCGAAGAAGGAACTTCAGTATCAACTTTATCCGTGCTTATTTCAAAAATAATTTCATCTCTTCCAACTTTATCGCCAACTTTTTTATGCCATTTTATTATGGTTCCTTCCATAATGGATTCACCCATTTTCGGCATTGGAATATCAATCAGCTCACCGCCGACTTGCGTAGTTGATTTTGGCTCTTCCTCTTTCTGAATTTCTTCTTTGGCAGTTTCTTCAACAGCAGCATTTGGATCTGTTTCAATAACAGCAACAACAGTATCTACATCAACGGTTTCGTTTTCATAAACTTTTATGTCTGCTAATATTCCCGCTTCAGGACTGGGAATTTCAGTATCAACTTTATCCGTACTAATTTCAAAAATTATCTCGTCCTTTTTAACTTGCTCTCCTTTTTTCTTATGCCATTTGATAAGAGTTCCTTCGTTAATACTTTCACCCATTTTGGGCATAATAACATCAACTTTCATTTACTGTTCTCCGTGAGCTTTTTTCAATTTTTAGTATTGTAACAATTCTTTCAAAGTATTATAAATATTATTCCTTGTAGGAAGAACTTCCATTTCCAAAATTGGGTGATAAGGAATTGGAGTATCTTTAGCGCCAATTCTCTTAACAGGTCCGTCTAAATATTCGAAACAATTCTCTGCGATACGAGAAGCAATTTCACCGCCGAAACCACCGGTTAAGGTATCTTCATGAATTACAATTGCTTTTCCGGTTTTTCTTACTGATTTATAAATTGTTTCTTCATCCAATGGAGCAATGGTTCTTATATCAATAATTTCTATTGAGTGACCTTCTTCTTCTAATTTTTTAACAGCAAAGTTTGATTCATGAACTAAAGCGCCGTAAGTAATAATACTTAAATCCTTTCCTTCTTTAAAAACCTTAGCTTTACCAAACGGAACTAAATAATCCGCATCCGGTTCAGGAGTAGTTGCATAGCTTTGTCTGTATAAGCCTTTGTGTTCAAGGAAAAGAACCGGATCATTAAGACGAAGAGCAGTTTTTAGAAGTCCTTTTGCGTCAGCAGAATTTGAAGGATAAGCAATTAAAAGTCCGGGCATATGAGCAAAAAAAGCTTCAATATTCTGGCTGTGATAAAGTCCGCCATGAATATAACCGCCAACAGCAACTCTGATAACAAACGGGGTTTCAAATAAATTATTTGATCTGTAACGGAACATCACAAGTTCATCTCTAATCTGCATAAAAGCCGGCCAGATATAGTCACCAAACTGAATTTCAGCACATGGTTTAAGTCCGGCAAGCGCCATACCAATACCAACACCGGCAATACTGGCTTCAGCCAAAGGAGAATTGAAAACCCGCTCAATACCAAACTTAGTTGAAAGTCCTTTAGTGGCAGTAAAAACGCCCCCTTTCCCGTCAGCAACATCTTCGCCAAACACAAATATCTTTTCATTCCTTTCCATCTCTTCACGAAGGGCGTGATTAATGGCATCCACCATTACAATTGGTTTTCCGGCTGGAGTATTTTTTTCATATTCAAGTCTATCTCTTTTACCGCTTTCATCTAAAACATATTTTTCAGCAGTTTCTGCTCGCGGTTCAGGCTGAGTTAAAGCCCAGTCGGCAGTTTCATTTATATGATTAATTATTTCTTTCTTAAATTCATCAAAAGCTAAGTCAGTTAAAATTCCTTTTTTCATTAGCAGTTTTGAAAACAATTCAATTGGATCTTTCTTCAAATCTTCATCAAGCTGTTCTTTCGATCTATATTTTTTTTGATCATCGGAAGAAGAATGAGAAAGTAATCTCACTACGTGAGCTTCAACTAAAACCGGACCTTTACCTTGTCTGGCATACTTAAAAGCAGTTTTAGCAGTCGCATTCATTTCAAGAAAATCCGTTCCGTCAACTTCCATTCTTAACAGATTTTCATAACCTTTCATCATTTCACTTACTGACGCATTTTTACCGGAATTTTGATCCTCAACCGGAACTGAGATTGCCCATTTGTTATTTTGAATTACAAAAATAACCGGCAGTTTTTCTCTTGCAGCCCAGTTTACAGCTTCATGAAATTCCCCTTCGCTTGTAGCACCTTCTCCGCTGCTGACGTACACAACTGCATTTTCACCTTTTTTGCGGGCAGCTAAAGCAGCGCCAACCGCTTGTAAATACTGGGTTCCGGTTGGTGATGATTGTGTAGGAATATTAAATTCTTTCGAAGTCCAATGACACGGCATTTGTCGTCCGCCCGTCATAGGATCGTTTTCTTTGCCAAGCATATGGAGCATAACAGCGTCAGGCTTAACGCCAACCGCCAAGGAATAAGCCATATCTCTGTAATAAGGAAATCCCCAATCCAGACCTGGTTTCATATTTAATCCAAAAGCAACTTGAGTTGCTTCATGCCCGGAACCTGCAATATGGAAGAAAGCTTTTCCTTGTTTCAATAAATTATAAACTTTGTTATCTATACTTCTGGAGAGAAACATTAATCTAAGCGCATTCATTAGTTCGTCTTTTGTAAGTCCGCCAAATGAATCGATCTTCCCAGTTGGAGCTTTACCATTTTTGTTATTCAAATCAACAGTGATCTCTGCTTGTTTTGAATTTTTAGCCATTTATTTGTCCTCTCATATTCTTATTTAATTTCTGTATAAATATCTTTGGATTTTCTGTTAAAAGAATTATAGCCAAAAACATTTATGAATTTTTCTAATATAATTTCTTTTACTTCAGAAATATTTATTTCCTTATTCAATTCTTTTTGAATTGAAGTAACTTGTTTATCCTTTATTCCGCATGGAATTATTCCATTAAACATATCAAGATTTGTATTAACATTTAGAGCAAATCCATGCATTGTAACCCAGCGGCTAATTTTAATTCCGATTGCACAAATCTTTCTATCTTCAAGCCAGACGCCGGTATATTCTTTTTTCCTTTCGCCCTTAAGACCAAAATGAGAAATTGTATTAATAATTACTTCTTCTAAACTTCTCAAATATAAATGCGTGTCTTCTTTCCAATCTGATAATGAAATTATTGGATAACCAACAATTTGTCCCGGTCCGTGATAAGTAATATCACCACCACGATCAATATTATAAACACTTATTTTGTATTTATCAAGAAACTCTTCATTAGAAACTAAGTTTGATTGATCTGCAGTTTTCCCCAAAGTATAAGTATGAGGATGCTCAAGAAGTAAAAAAGTATCATTATTTACTTTCTTAACTCTTTGATCAAAAACTACTTTCTGAAAATCCCAAGCTTCTTTGTAATCAATTAAACCCAGATCAATATAATCAAATTCTCTATATGTGGATTGATTCGCCATAAGCATTTAATGCGGCTTCCATTATTGATTCTGATAAAGTTGGATGCGCATGAACAGTTTTTACAATTGATTCATAAGTAGCTTCCATTGATTTTGCAATTCCAATTTCTGCAATAAGTTCGGTTGCTTCACTTCCAACAATATGAGCGCCTAAAAGTTCACCATATTTTGCGTCAAAAATAATTTTAACAAATCCTTCTTTTTCTCCAGAGGCTGAAGCTTTTCCACTTGCGGAGAATGGGAATTTACCAACTTTAAGTTCGTAGCCTTCTTCTTTTGCTTTGGCTTCAGTTAGACCAATACTTGCAACTTGCGGCTGACAGTAAGTACAGCCCGGAACAGAGCTATAATCAAAATCCGGTGTGTGATGTCCGGCTATTTTTTCTACACAAATAATTCCTTCATGAGATGCAACGTGAGCCAGCCAAGGTGCGCCGATCACATCGCCAATTGCATAAATATTTTCTACCGATGTTTGATAATTAGATTTATCAACTTTTATATGATTGCGTTCTGTTTCAACACCAATTTCTTCTAAACCAATTCCTTCAATATTTCCCATAACTCCAATTGCGCTTAGAACTTTTTCAGCCTTAATAGTTTTTTTGGTTCCGTCTTTCAATTCAATTGTAACTTCAACACTTCCCTTTTTAATTTCGGCTTTTTCTACTTTTGTACTTGTAAATATTTCTATACCGCGCTTTCTAAAACTTCTTGAAAGTTCTTTTGAAGAATCGGCATCTTCAACAGGAACAATACGATCAAGCATTTCTATAATTGTAACTTTTGTTCCTAAAACTGAATAGAAATAAGCAAACTCAACACCAATTGCCCCCGCACCAATAACAACTAATTCTTTAGGAAGAGCTTCAAGAGACATTGCTTCTTTACTTGTAATTATATTTTTATGATCTACAGGAATTGCGTCAACTTTTCTTGATCTTGCGCCGGTCGCAATTATAAATTTGTTTGAAGTTACGATTTCAGATTCTTTGCCATTTTCATCAAGAATTTGAAGTTCATTTTTACTTTTAAACTTCCCGAAACCTTTAATAACGTCAATATTATTTTTCTTCATCAAAAACTCAACACCCTTAGTTATTTTTGATGAAACATCGCGACTTCTTTTTATAATTTTAGAGAAATCGAAATCTACTTCCTTAACCGAAATTCCGAATTCATTTGAATGATTTTTAATTTTGTCATATAATTCTGCATTTTTAAGAAGAGATTTTGTGGGAATACAGCCCCAGTTTAGACAAATTCCACCCAAATTATCTTTATCAACAATTGCGGTTTTAAATCCTAATTGTGAAGCTCTAATTGCAGCAACGTAACCTCCGGGACCGCTTCCGAGGATTACAATATCATACTTATTATCCATTTTACAATTTCCTATGCATTTTTTTACAATATAGAAAAATAAATAAAGAAAGTTTCAAAAGAAACATTAACTCTTTTATTATGAAAGGGCTATAAGCAAAACTCCACTGAACATAACAAAAGATCCTACAAACTTTTCTTTAATTCTACCTTCACTCAGAAAGAAATATCCAAGAAAAACGGCTATTAATCCGGACATTCTTTTGAAGGAAACAACATACGCAACATAAGTTAAAGAGAGGGCCGTCATATGAAAAATGAAAGCTAATGTTGTAAAAAAACTGATTATTGATAAACCTTTGATCTGCGATTTTATCATTTTGAATGGAATTCCTTTCCAAAAGTAAATTATAATTGTTACTCCCGTTACAATAATCATATTTACAAAAATTATATGCTGGAGAATTGAAGAATTTTGAATCGAGAGTTTATCAAAATTAGCAGAGAAACTCCACAAAAAAGAAACAATTAGCATATACCGCGTTCCTTTTTCTCTAAGCAGACCTTTGAATGGTTCTAAAATTGAATTTTGCGATAAATCCAAATTGAGCAAATACGAACCGATTACTACAAGCACAATACCAATTATTCCTTGAAGATGTATTGTTTCTCCCAGAATTATTGGACTTGTAACCAGCAGAAATAAAGGAGTAAAACTAAGCATTGGCATTACAATAGAAATATCGCTTTTTTCAATTGCTTTCATATAGAGAATTACAGTAACAATATTTATTAATCCGCTCCCCAAAACTCCAATAAAAAAGTCTTGATTAAACCTAAGCTCAATAAAAAATATTGCCGGGAAAAAGAATAAGAGAGGCATAATATTATTTGCTAAAGAGATATAAATTGAATCAATTTTTTTAGTCAGCTTTTTAGCAAGAAGACTTCTAATTGCTTCAGATATTGGATTTAAAAGAGCAAATATTATCCACATGAATTAACCGATATTATCCAAAAGCATAAAACTTCTTACTTTTGAAGATTTTACTTCATTCATATTTTTATCTTCATATTTACATAACTTCAATAAAGGACAAATTACACAGCCGGGATTTTTTGGTTTGCAGATTTCCCTTCCCAATCTTATTAAATTTGTATGAAATGAATGGGCGGCTCCTTTGGGAAATTTTTCATTAATTAAGAAAAAAGTTTTATCCGGAGATGAAGTTTTAACTAATCCAATTCTGTTTAAAGTTCTGTGGACATGAGTATCAACGGGACAGACATCTCTATCAAGCGCAAATAAAAGAACACAGCTTGCCGTTTTAAAACCTACACCTTTGTAGGACGAAAGCTCTTTTACCGCATCTGCATCGTTCATTTCAATAACGAAATCAAGAGAAAGTGAATTTCTTTTAGTCTTTAAATCAGTCAAAAGATTTTTAATTGCTTCCGATTTTTGCCTGCCTAATCCAGCAATTCTAATTTCTTTTTCGATTGATTCTCTTGATGCGTCCGCTAATTTTTCATAAGTATTATATTTTTGTTTTAGATTTTTATATGCCGCAAATGAATTATTGTCATTTGTATTTTGTGAAAGTATAGTTGCAATAATCATTTCAAGAGGCTCAGGAGGTTTGATATTTTTTGGTGGAATTCCAAACTTTTTGATTAACAGTTTATTTATTTCTTTTATCAGTTTTTGTTGTTCGGGCATGTTTTGGTATTCTTTTATTTGATAATTAATTGAGATTTATGAATTTCCTTCCGTCAATACTTAATATTCTGAGAACAAACAATTCTACGAAAATATTAACGCCAAAATACAATAAAATAAAATCAATATTCTTTTTCTCATTCCTATCAATTGCACACTTTGCAAACCCTCACGTCATTCCGGTTGATTGTGCCTTTAACAATCATACCGGAATCTCAAAGACCTAAATTATTCAAAACTAACACACTGCACACGACCGAGACGGCACCAGATCGAGACTGAGACGGCACTGCATTGAGAACGGAACGGCTTCTGTTCGAGGAATGAGCGACAACCACTCGAGGAACGGACGACAACCACTCGAGAAACAGGTATGGCTGATTTTTTAATTGAGTATGAAAAATTAACGTAATTGCCAGGATTATTCTCCTCAAAAAGTTGATTTCGAACAATAACATTTTTCATTATTAAATAAACAGATCTATTTATTTAGAATTATATACATGACAACTTAAAAAAGTATTGGTAATTATACTCAAATGTCTTAAGTTCTATATTAAATATTGACTAAATGAGTTGATATTATATTATTGTTTGAAAATGGATTTCATGTTGACAACCATGGTATTCAGAACATTATGAATAAATTTACAGAGTTAAAAGTTGGTTGGAAAGTATTCTTAAATTATCCGCAAATGAGAGTTAAGTTATAATGTAGCTTATATATTTTTTTACTCATTTATGGATGAAATTCTAAATAGTTATACATCATCAAGGAGATTAATATATGTACGATGACATAGAGTCGATCTATCCTTTAAGGCATAATATCACCTATTATGGTGCGGATTATCCTATTGAAAGCCTTATAAAAAGGTTGCATGACGAATCTATCATTGTCCCTCGATTTCAAAGGAATTATGTTTGGAATCCAAATCAAGCCTCAAGTTTTATAGAATCTATATTGCTTGGATTACCTATTCCTACGATATTTCTAGCAAAGGATAATAAGAATGGAAATTTAATTATAATAGACGGACAACAACGCTTAAAGAGTTTGCTTTATTTTGTTAATGGATTCTTTCCTGATGGAAAACATTTTCGATTAAAAAATGTGTGTGCTCCTTTTAGGAATAAATCCTACGAAGAACTTTCAAGCAAGGATAAATATTTCTTTTTGGACTATACAATACATTCTCTAATTATTTCTGAACCTGAGAATTCGAATAGAATATATCATTTATTCGAGAGATTAAATACGAGTGGTACTCCCCTCACAAATCAAGAAGTAAGAAAGGCAATATACTACGGAAATTTAATTGAGCTTATTGAGGAATTGTCCTGTGATCAAACCTGGAATACTTTTTATGCACAAAAAAAGGATAGAATGTTTGATCAAGAAATGATATTAAGATTTTTTGCTTTTCATTATCACCTAGAAGAATATTCTGGTAGCCTCCAAGAATTTTTGAATCACTTTATGTTTATCAATAGAGATTTAGAAAAAATCTCTGAAATTGAGTTAAAGCAGCTATTCAAAAGTACGCTCAACTTTATTCATAAAACTCTTGGAGAAACTGCGTTTGAGTATAATAACAGATTTAATGTTTCATATTATGAGACAATTATGGTTTTAACATCAAAATATCACTTGATGGATAAAAATCCCAGTGTGATCCAACAATTAGTAGAGAAATTAAGAGTAAATGAAGAATTTGCTTCCTCAATTCGCAGCTCAACTACAACTAAGAAAAATGTTATGACTAGATTCTATTTGTGTTTTAATTTGCTGGAGGCGCTTCTCAAATGAATCTTGATATCCAAGCCTTTCAAAATAGAATTGAAAATTTATTTAGTAAACATAGTTCAATTACTGATATGGAAGTGCAAAGTAATTGGGCAAAATATTTGTGTGTTTTAGTTTCTGGATATATTGAGGAATCACTTAGAATACTTTTTTATGAATACGCAAAAAACCATAGTAATCCACAGATTCGAAGATATATAGATTTACACATCCGTAGGATTACAAATTGTAAGAATAGTAGAATTCTAGAAGTGTTAAATCATTTCAGTGATGACTGGGTAAGAAATTACAATGATAAGATTGCTAGTAGAGAAACATCAACAAACCAAATAAAAGACTCCATTGACAGCATAATTGATAATAGACATCAAATAGCACATGGTAGGAACGTCGGAATTTCCTTCGTAACAGTAAAAAGTTATTATGATTCAGTAAAAGTTGCGATAGATGTATTACATGAAGTAATTTATTAGATGTATAATAAGCTTTTCCACCCGTCCGCATTTTCATTGCTGCATTGTTTCGGTTTTCGGGGTTGGTAAAAAAAGTAAACATTGATTGTAACATTGTTCTATTAAATAAATTAGTTAAAAATTATTGGCAGTAGCTTTTCAGCTCGGCATAGCAGTTCTGAGCGGACGGGTGAAAAGCCACGCCGTTATATGCATTGAAAAAATCACAAGGAATTTTCCATATGGCAGGAGAAAATAGTTACACTGAAGAAAAATTAAGTGCAGTTCACGATTTAGAAGGTAGAACTTTAAAAACTGGTTGGAAGGTTATTGAAAAAGTTAATAAAAAGCCTAATTCAACTGGAGGGGGATTTTCAGTTTGTTATATTGTAGAAAAAAATGGCCAAAAAGGTTTTTTGAAAACATTAAATTTAAAAGCATTTTTTAAAGATGAACATCAAAACATTTCTGAAACTTTTGCTGAAATGTTAAATACTTTCAACTATGAAAAAGGTGTTCTCCTTCGTTGCAAAAATAAAAATTTTTCAAGAGTTTCTAAATTGTTAGAAGCTTCAGAGGAAAACATTAAGGGTTACCTCTTTGCAAATGTTCTTTATATGATTTTTGAATTAGCAGAAAATGATGTTAGAAACCATTTGAATTTTACAAATGCAATAGATACGGCTTGGAAATTAAGATCACTTCATAATATTGCAACAGGACTAAAACAATTACATTCAATTGAAATATCACATCAAGACTTAAAACCATCAAACGTTTTTGTTTATGATAGTAAGATATCAAAGTTAGGTGATCTTGGAAGATCACTTTGTTCAACCTTAGTTTCGCCACATTCTGAAAAAGATTTTTCTGGTGATTATGGTTATGCACCACCTGAAGTATATCACGGTTATGCATTACCAGAATGGAAAGACAAAGTTTTTGCAGTAGATACTTTTTTATTAGGTAGTTTGACTGTATTTTATTTTACAGGGCAAAGTATGGCTTCCTTATTACAACAATCGTTAGATCCTAATATTAATATTCATACACTAAATTTCGAAAATGCTCTTCCATATTGGATTGATGCTTTTGAAAATGCATTAAAGATTTTTGAAGAAGAAATAACTACCTATGAAAATAAAGATAAATTGCTAGAATTAGTACGAATGTTATGTTTTCCTGATCCGATAAAAAGGGGACATAAAAAAAATGTTTTAGAAAAAGGAAGCAATTTCCAGTTATATAGATTTATTGAACATTTTAATTTACTTGCTAGAAAAGCAGAATATAAAATTACTCAGAGCAAATAATGGCTATCTTTTTAGAAAAGAAAAATCGTAATGTAATTCCTAATTGGCGTAGTTTTAGGAATACTGTTAAGTTAGGAGAACTAGATGGAAAAATATCCACTGATATTATAAGAAATGTTAAACCAGATATAACTGATTTAATTAATGACTGGGAATTAAATAAAACAATCGGAGTTGCTGCTGATATAATTGGAGTAGCGATATTTTCACGCCAACGAAATCATAAAACAGTAATCGAAATAGCTAACTTCATTATTCAGCATTCCGATAAATCAACTCATGCGATGATAAATACTGCAAATGAGTTGTTAAATACGAATGTAAAAACCGAGAATTCTATCATAGAATACGATACATTCGATGATTTCAAAGATGAACTTAAATTAAATTTTCATTTTGTTAAGATTAATCAGATTAAAAAGGCATTAATAGGAAATCCAAATAATCCAATTGCTTGGGTTGAGTTATCAAGATTGTACACAATTGTAGGAAATATAATAAAAGCTAAAAGAGCAATGCTCAATGCACTATTTCTCTCTCCAAACAATAGATTTGTACTAAGATCTATGATAAGGTTTTTTGTTCATATTGGAGAAATAGATTTTGCTTATAAATTCTTAACAAAATCAGAAGGTATTAAAAGTGATCCCTGGTTAATTGCTAATGAAATATCTTTATCTACAATTCTAGGGAAAGGTTCAAAATTAGCAAAATCTTCTTTTAATATAGTTAATAATAAAAATTTCCATCCCTTTCATCTTTCAGAACTAAATAGTTCTTTAGCAACACTTGAATTTCAAAATGGAAAGGTTCGTCAAAGCAAAAAAATGTTAAATAACTCACTGATCAATCCAAATGACAACGCACTAGCTCAGGCTGCTTGGTTTGGACAAGCTGACCGTTCATTTAATATAATAGATTCTAGCCAGTTCAAACTAAAGAGTCAATTTGAAGCACAAGCAAGAAGTAATTTTAAACTACAAAATTGGAAAGAAGCCATTAAGGATTCCATAAATTGGTTCCTTGACATGCCTTTTTCCAGGGCTCCAATTGTTATGGGTAACAATATTGCTTCAGCAAAATTGGATGATCAAAATTTGGCTGTTGAAATCGCAAAAGCTGGTTTGACATCTCAGCCAAATGATTTACATTTATTAAATAATATAATTTATTCATTATGTCTTGATAATAGAATTTCTGAAGCAAAAAAATATTTTGAGAGAGTGCGAAATTCTAAAAATGAACATCGTAAAGAATTGAAAATTTGTTTAATTGCAACAGAAGGGCTACTTGAGTTTAGACAAGGGAATGTTGAAAATGGTCGTAGATTATATACAGAAGCAATAAACCAATCTTCTAAAATTAAAGATGAATATCTAGCTACATCTGCTTTTATAAATTATTGCCGTGAAGAATTATTATTTTCAAAAATTCATCAACCAGAAATAATAAGCAGACTTAATGAAATTAAAAATAATAGTAAGAGCGAAAATTTAAGTGAAGCAGCCGAGAAAGTAATTAATACTGTAATAATTTAATTATAAAATGCATATAACCAGCCCATGCCAATGACCACTATTGAAAAGGGTTGAATTTGAGTTAAAAAAGGAGATTTCTAAAATTTGAAATAATTGAATAATATAGCCGTGGTCATTTACTTTTTGAATAAAGACAAATGTCTTTATGGGGGACTCAAGCGAACGCCCTTTTCGCATTTGGCATTTGAGAAATTTTAGAGTTAGTCGTTCCCCCACAAAGAGAGGCATTCTATTTCGGCTAACTTGTAAAAGGGAGTTCTTTTAAATAATATTGTTACTATTAAAAATTTGTTATAGGTTTTAATTATGGCTAAAAATATAAATCCAGCATTTTTAAGATTTTTCGTTCCACTTGTTGAATCTCTTAAAGATTTAGGTGGTTCGGGAATACCTTCAGAAGTAATTGATCTTGCTATTGAAAAACTAGGGATTTCAGAATCTGAACAAGAGGAAACTTTAAAAAGTGGTGGCTCAAAAGTTAGAAACCAAGCTATGTTTGCCAGATTATATTTAGTAAAATCCGGTTATATTTCCTCATCGCAAAAAGGTGTGTGGAATCTTACAGAAAAAGCTAGAAAAGAGGGATTAACAAGAGAACAAGCAAAATTAATAATTCAAGAACAGCGTAAAATATTTAATGATGCCCGTAAAACAAAAATAAGCGAGGATGCTGAAAATGAAGAAATTCCGGTTGCAGTTTCGCAAGATGAGATTGAATTATTAGATATTCTGAAAGATCTACCACCAGTCGGATTTGAAAGAATCTGTCAAAGATTATTAAGAGAGTCCGGCTTTCAAGAAGTTAAAGTAACCGGCAAAAGTGGTGATGGAGGAATTGATGGTTATGGAGTTCTGCAAGTAAATCCTTTGGTGAGCTTTAATGTTTTATTTCAATGTAAAAGATTCAAAGGAGGTGTAAGTCCAAGTGTAATTAGAGATTTTAGAGGCGCAATGCAAGGTAGGGCTGATAAAGGTATCATTATAACAACTGGAACATTTACTGCAGAATCTAAGAAAGAAGCAAGAAGAGATGGTGCGCCTCCAATTGAATTAGTTGATGGAGAGAAACTTGTTGAAATGTTTCAACATTTAGAACTCGGCGTGATACCTAAGACGGTTTATGAAATTGATGATTCTTTTTTTGACGATTTTCGAAGTGCATCATAACATGCAAATGCTAATGAACACTTTTTAAAAATTAATTCTGATCAAAAATAAGTCTTATCCGCTGTTAGCAATTAACAATGTCTTTAAAAAACGAATTGATTGTTTGAACCAAGGTGATTACATTGTTATTACGTTTTAAGAAGGAAAAGCCATGAAAACAAAAATAGTAAAAATAGGTAATTCAAGGGGTGTAAGAATACCAAAATCTTTTATCGATGAAAGCGGACTCAAAAGTGAGGTGGAACTTGAAGTTACTGATGGCAAAATAATAATAAAGCCAATCTCTAAAGCTAGAGAATCTTGGGATGCTGCATTTAATAGAATGTCTCAAAACAAAGATGATATTATTCTTGATTCTCAAGAGCTATCTAGCCAATCTTCATGGGATAAAGAAGAGTGGGAATGGTAAATGATTTCTCGATTTGAATTATATTTTGTCAATTTAGATCCGACCGTTGGAAGCGAAATAAAAAAAACACGACCTTGTGTAATTATTTCCCCTAACGAAATGAATCGTAATATTTCTACAATTATAATTGCTCCACTTACATCAAAATTAAAAAACTACCCTACTAGAGTGCCTTGTAAAGTTGAAGGAAAACAGGGTCAAATCGTATTAGATCAAATCAGAACAATAGATAAATCAAGACTTATCAAAAAGATAGATACTTTGAATAAGATTACACAAAAAAAAGTGTTAAACGTATTATCAGAAATGTTTTCTGAATAGGCAATATAATTTGTCAATAACAACTTTTGAAAAATTCTATATTGTTACAAAAAAGAACTTATAGAACTATTGGACTTTTAATTAAAAACATTGTTCATTTACTTTTTGAATAAAGGCAATGTCTTTATTGGGGATTCAACCCAACCGCAACCTCAATGCAACCCAATTTGCTTTTGGGTTTACATTTTTAAGCAATCAATGGAAAAGTAAAATGAAAACAGTTAAGGCAATAATCGTGTTAATCTTTGTTTCTTCGATAGATATTTTCCCGCAAAGTTTTTCGTTCGGTATTGGATCCGGAATATCATTCTTACAAGGAAATACTTTTTACACAAAAGATATTGGTCTTGCCGGATATTATCCTGTTAATGGGGATTATGCAAATTTTCTGGGAATGAATTTTAGTACTGAATATAATTTTAACGGGATAGTTTCTTATTCGTTTGATGAAATTCCCCTCTCAATATATTCTCAAGTTTCTTATATAATTATGAGAGGGAATGGAAATGCCGAATTATCTCCGGATGTTACTCAACCAAACATTCCGCAAGAGAATTACGATATTACAACTAAAATGAATGTTTTAACAATTAGTCTTGGGAGTAAATATATTTTTTCCTCTTGGAATATAAAACCAATTGTCATATTAGAAGCGCAGTTAAATAATTTCAGCGATATAACCTTTGAAGCGAAGAATAATAACAAAGAAGCTAAATATCTTTCAACTAAGGGAATACAAAGAATTGGAATTGCTGCCGGTTTAGGTCTGAATTACAATTTATTTTCATCTTTTGATATAGAGTTGATTGCTAAATACAATGAATTCAGCTTATTCAACAAACGAGACGGCGAGGATAATTTGAGTGCGATTGGAGTTAATCTGATTTTCATATACTCAATAAATTAAACCACCGAAACTTGCGGGAAAGTGATAGTATGAAAAAGATACATCCCGGCAACAAAGTAAGTTAATGAAGGGAAAAGGTTCATAAGATGAACATTTCCAAAATTTGTGTGTTAGTATTTTTCCTAAAATCAGTTTGATCGAAATGCCGCATTGGGCGAAACTAAAATGAATTTTTAGTAATAACTCTTCAGTAAGATGATGTTAATTATATAATTTCTTTATTTATTATAAATTATATAAGGTTTTTATATCGATCATCAGAAAAAATTTTCCTACGACAATTCTAAATTAATGCTATTTAGCAGCATTGTATTTTGATTTTTTATCTTAATTTGCACATAAATAAAGAGAAATTTATGAAAGCGTCTTTGTGTATAAAATCCGGTTCACCTGAAGTAATAAAAGTGAGCGAAGTTCAAAAACCAATACCAAAATCTGATGAAATCCTTATAAAAATATATGCTTCAACAGTAACAAGCGGTGATGTAAAACTTAGAAAAATTCCCAGATTTATTCTTCTGCCGATTGGAATTTTATTTGGTTTCAAAGCAATGAAAATTACCGGAGTTGAATTTGCAGGAGTTGTTGAAGAAATTGGCGAGAATGTAAATCATTTTAAAATTGGTGATAAAGTATTTGGAACCACTACCGGATTAGCTTTTGGCGGAAACGCAGAATATGTTTGTATTCCAGAAAAAAGAAAAAACGGAGTAATGACAAAAATGCCTGTTAATATTTCATTTTCTGAAGCAGCATCAATTCCGGTTGGAGCGATGACGGCGCTTCATATTCTTAAAAAAGCAAATATTACTGAAGGCAATAAAGTTTTAATATACGGCGCATCGGGCTCGGTTGGAACTTTCGCAATTCAAATAGCTAAATATTTTGGCGCCAATGTTACTGCCGTTTGCAGTTCAAAAAACTTGGATGTTGTAAAATCAATTGGTGCGGATACAGCGATTGATTACACAAAAAATGATTTTACACAAAATGGTTTAAAGTACGATGTAATTTTTGACGCTGTCGGGAAGATTAGTAAATCATATTGTAAAAAATCATTGAACGCTGATGGGAAATACTTAACGGTAAAAAATCCTACAAGTGAAAAAAATGAGTACATTGATTTTCTGAAAGAATTAGTGGAAAAAGGAAAATTGAAGTCTGTAATTGATCGATTTTATAAGTTAGACCAAATTGTTGAAGCTCATAAATATGTTGAAATGGGACACAAAAAAGGAAATGTTGTCATTGAAATATTATCGAATAATGTTTGAATCCTTTGGACTAAATAAATCTACTTTCTATTTTGGGATATATCTAAATTCCTAATAATTCCAGCCGAAATGTTTAGATGAAATATTGGAAGAAAGACATATTCTAATTATTCATATAAAGGAAAACCACTTTTGTAAAATTCAATGATTTGTAAATTAGTACAGTTTAGAATAATATTTGTCGGGAAAAACATTTTATGAAAAAAATACAAAAGAATAAAAAGATTGGATTAGCGCTGGGGGGCGGTGCTATTTTGGGCGCAGCTCATATTGGAGTTTTAAGGGCATTTGATGAATTTGATATTTCAATCAGTTTTATAACGGGGACAAGTATAGGTGCATTTGTTTCAGCGTTATATGCTTTTGACAAAAATTGGAAAGAAATTGAAAAGATAGCGATAAATTTGAATTGGCTGGATGTTTCGGGGATAACTCTTTCTCAATATGGTTTGCTATCAAACAAAAAATTAGGTGATCTAATTACTGAAACTATTGGCGATGTAAATTTTGAAAAATCTAATATTCCCCTTGCAATGGTAGCAGCAAATATTTTTGACGGTGAAAAAGTCATCCTAAAAAAAGGAAATGTAGCACAGGCTGTAATGGCAAGCACTTGTATTCCTGGTGTTTTTATTCCTGTGGAGATTAACAAAAATTTATTGGTCGATGGCGCTATTGTTGAGAATGTGCCAATATCTCCGTTAAAAAAGATGGAAGCTGATTTTATTATTGGTGTTGATTTGAATGCCAAACATAAATACAAAAAGCCCGAGAATGTAGTTGAAGTTTTGGTTAACGCTTTTGATATTACTCTAATTAATGCAACTAAATTACAAACAGAAAGAGCAGATATTCTAATTACTCCCGATCTGACTTCGTTTAATTTAATTGATCCGGATCAAGTGCCGGATATAATTGAGAAGGGATATTTGGAAGCAAAAAAAGTGTTAAAAGAAATTGTGTAGAATTTACACATTGGGTATTATTGAAACGCTGCTTAATTTATTAGAGGAAATACAAAGGAAATCATATGAATAAAAATATAAACCGAAGAGAGTTTTTTAAGACTAGTGCGCTTCTTGCTGCCGGTTCAGTATTTATAGGTTCCGGTTCTTCAAAACTGCTAAGCTTTGGCAATTCAACAAGAGTGAATAGTTCGATTGAAACAATAACACTTAATAATAATATAAAAATGCCAATCTTAGGATTTGGCACAAATACGCTTAATGGTTCTGTTTGCGAGCAATCTGTTTCTGATGCAATTTCTCTAGGTTACCGTTTAATTGATACAGCTAAAATTTATGGTAATGAAGAAGCGGTTGGCAACGGAATTAAGAAAAGTGGAATAAACAGAAAAGAGCTTTTTGTAACATCAAAAGTTTGGGTAGAAGATTCCGGTTATGAGAATACAAAAAAAGCATATAATACTTCTCTGCAAAAATTAGGTCTGGAATATTTGGATTTGTATTTAATCCACAGACCGCGCGGCGATTATAAAGGTTCTTGGAAAGCTATGGAAGAACTTTATAAGGAGGGCAAAATAAGATCAATTGGCGTTAGTAATTTTGAACCAAGTCAATTGGATGATTTGATTTCAAGCAGTAATATAAAGCCGGCATTAAATCAAATTGAAACTCATGCATTTTTTAATCAGCATAATTCTTATGAATATTTGAATAAATTAGGGATTCAATTGGAAGCATGGTCTCCCCTAGCGGAAGGACGAAATGGAATTTTCAGTAATGAAACTTTAGCGTCTATTGGGAAAAAATACAATAAAAATATAGCGCAAGTTAGCTTAAGATGGCATTACCAAAGAGGAATAATTGCAATCCCAAGATCATCGCAAAAGGAACATATGAAAGAAAATTTGAATATTTTTGATTTTCAACTTGATGAATCTGATATGCAGACAATTGCCAACTTGGATTTAAATAAAACTCAATTTCCAGAGTGGAGTTGAAAAAATTTTTAAGACTATAAATGTCCTATGATAATTGAATAAGTCATTTAAATAACTTATCCACAAAACATAATTTTAACTGCGAAACATTCTGTTAAAATCGATAGAAATATTTTTTCCGTCTCTCGTTTTAATATGGTGACTAAAGCAAGTTTATGCGAAATAAACTTCATAAATATTTTATTAATGAGGTTAGCTCAATTTGACAAATTTTATTTGTCTAAAAAAGAAATTCTTTTGGCGGTTTGTTTGTTATAATAAATAAGAAATTAAAAAGTAAGCAGTAAATTTAAGCTAAACAAAATCAATTCAGAATAAAACAAAGGAGAATTATGAAGATAAATGCATATGCGGCAATGGTGCCAAAAGGCAAATTAGAACCTTTTTCTTATGAATCAGGTGAATTAGGAGCAGAACAAGTAGATATTAAAGTTGAATACTGCAGTATTTGTCATTCAGATTTAAGTATGATAAATAATGATTGGGGAATGACACAATATCCTATAGTTCCGGGACATGAAGTAGTTGGTGAAGTAGTGGCTGCCGGCACAGCTGTTAAAAATGTAAAAATTGGGGACAAAGTTGGATTAGGATGGCTTTCTGCATCATGCATGAGTTGCCAAGAATGTATGAGCGGAGAACATCATCTTTGCGCCAGCAATGAATCAACAATTGTAGGAAGACATGGCGGTTTTGCTGATTATGTTCGTGGACATTGGTCTTGGGCAATTCCTCTCCCAAAAGAGATAGACATGAGTAAAGCGGGTCCGTTACTATGCGGAGGGATTACCGTATTTAATCCAATAATTTTAGCCGGTGTAAAACCAACTGATCGTGTTGGTGTAATTGGAATCGGTGGTCTTGGACATATGGCACTAAAATTCTTAAAACATTGGGGTTGCGAAGTTATAGCATTTAGTTCAAATCCTGATAAAAAAGAACAAATTCTAGAAATGGGAGCGTCAAAAGTAGTAAACTCAAAGGATCCTAAAGAATTAGAATCAATTGCCGGAAGTTTAAGTTTTATACTTAACACTACAAATGTAAGTCTAAATTGGGATTCTTATCTCACAACATTAGCACCTAAAGGAAAATTTCATACAGTTGGAGCAGTGTTAGAACCAATGGCAATTCCAGCATTCAGTTTAATAATGGGTGAAAAATCAGTAGGTGGAAGTCCATTAGGAAGTCCTGCCCTAACTAAAACTATGCTTGATTTTTGTGTAAGACATAATATTTATCCAACTGTTGAGGAATTCCCAATGGATAAAGTAAACGAAGCAATCAAACATCTTGAAGATGGTAATGCACGATTCAGATTAGTACTCAAAAATTAATATTCTTTTTGTGAGAATATTTGAATTTTAGCCAAGACAAAAAAATAAGTTTGTAAAGCTGGATTCATCCTCAACTTTGTGAGGAAGGGTCCAGTGTTCGGCTGCATTTTTTTACTAAACTTTCCTTAAAATTAACACTCTAGACAAACCGACATATTAAAAGTAAAATTGAAAACAGAATAGATATAAGACTTAAGTATTATTCATACATCAATAAAAACTGATTTATCAAATCCATCCGGAATTTTGCAGACTTCTTTTTTACCAAACATTTTATATCTGCTGTTTGCAATAATTTCATAAATCTTATTAGTAAAAATTCTTGGCAGAAATGAAAAATATTTTAGCAATTTTATCGGGAAATCAAGTTCTTTTGATACTTCAAAAATTGCATCACTTTTTGTAAATATTTCATTCCCCCGCTTATAGATTACAGTTTTGAGAGAATTTGAAATAAATATTTCGTTGCCGAGAACTTCTTTTGAGTAATTACTTTGTAGTGAGGCAAATTTCAGATTTTTCTTTGAGTTGAATCTAATAATATTTCTTACGAAAAAATCGCACAGATTACAGAGACCATCATAGAAAATTACTTTTTCATGCAGCATTAATTTTTCTTTCTAAACAGAAATTTTATAAATTCCTTTTTGAATTGGAATTTTTTCTTTTATATCATTTTCTTCAATCATTCTGCATTCAAACTTACCATTTTTCAGATTCTGATTTTTCTGCAAATATAATTCCCATGCAATAAATGCGCCCTCTAAAACTAAAAACGCTTCTCCGCTATCTGAATAATATGTGTAACCTTCTTTTAATTTTTTCTTAAACATAATATGAAAATAAAAAAAAGCCATAAAACTTGTAAGAATTTATGGCTGTAAAAAAATACTGTTTTATTATACTGAAACTAAATTTGCATCTTCAACAACTTCAAAACCATTTTTTGCCCAGTTCGAAAAGCCGCCGGTTAGATTTGTAACATTTGAAAATCCATTTGCCAGCAAAAGACTTGCCGCAATACTTGACCTATCGCCGCTTACACAGTGAACAACAACTTCTTTATCTTTTGGTATTGAATTCAGATTATCTAAAATATAACCGACATGAATATTTACTGCGTTCTGTAAATGCCCGGAATTATATTCAGAATATCCGCGCACATCAATAACTTGAGAATTATTACTTTTCAATTTTTCTTGAAGGTCACTGCATGTAATTTGATTAACAGTTTCAAGCTCATGTCCGGCATTTGCCCATCCGTCAATGTCACTTAAATAGCCATGAATATTATCCAGACCAATTCTAATAAGAGCTTTAGTTAATTCCTCAACTCGATGATCATGAGCAATTAATACAAAAGGTTTTTCATAATCTAAAACCCAGCCAGCCCAAGTTGAGAAAGCAGAATTATCTTGAATATTTATTGAACCCGGAACATGTCCGCCGGCAAATGATAATTTATTTCGTGTATCAACAATAGTAATATTTTCTTTTACAGATTTGTCAAATTGCGCTAAAGTAAATCTAGCCGGATGCGGCAAACCACCAAGAACAGTTGGACCAACTTTATTCAGTTTTTTCATCATTGCAAAATATTTTGGTGGTTCAGGCTGTCCATCCAGCAAAGTATCAACAAACTTGTCTTCATCTTCAATTTGGAAAGCCCAGTTAACAAGTTTTTCATAACCGACAGTAGAACTTGGAACGGCACCCAAAGCCTTTCCGCAAGCGGAACCTGCACCATGACCAGGCCAAACTTGAACGTAATCTGGTAAAGCTTTGAATTTATTTAGTGACTGAAACATCTGTTTAGCACCAATAATTCTTGTCCCTTGAATTCCGGCAGCTTTTTCTAATAAATCGGGGCGACCAATATCTCCAACAAAAACAAAATCACCGGTAAAAATAATAATTGGTCTATCTGAAGCGGCAGTATCGGTCAATAAAAAGCTTATATGTTCCGGAGTATGACCGGGAGTATGAAGAACTTCAAATTTCAGATTACCAACTTTGAAAATAGAATTATCTTTCAATCCGGTATGGTTAAATTGATATTCCCAATCTGCCCCGCCTTCATCGCTAAGTAAAATTTCTGCACCGGTAACAGCAGCTAATTCTCTGGTTCCGCTTAGGAAATCTGCGTGAATATGAGTTTCGGTAATTTTAGTAATTTTTAATTTTTCTCTTTCAGCAATTTCTAAATAAACTTCAATATCCCTTCTTGGATCAATTACAATAGCTTCGCCGGTTCTTTGGCAGCCTATTAAATAACTAGCTTGCGCTAAACCTTTTTCATATATATTTTCGAAAAACATTTTTTCATTCTCCTTTATTAATATCCGCTTTCAACTTCACCTTGCCAGTCAATAATTCCGCCGGCAAGATTATAAACTTTTTCAAATCCCAATTTAGACATCATCTTTCCAGCATGATAGCTTCTGTTTCCGCTTCTGCAATAGACATAATAGGATTTTGATTTATCCAATTTTTCAATATCCTGTTGAAAAGTTGGACTCATAATATCTATTAATTTTGAATTTGGAATTCTTGCTTCAGCGTTTTCACCGGCAGTTCTAACATCTAGTAAAACTGCATCAGCATCTTGTTTGTATTGATCTTGAAAAGACTGTGAATCAAGATTTGCAACACCATTTTGTTGACCGAATAATGAATTTAATAGTCCCATTTATTCCTCTTATTATTTATAAACTTTGTGAAAATTCTTTTATTAAAATGTAAAAACCCATTACTAAAACGAACCAGCCAAAAGCAGGTTTTAGTTTTGCACCGCTAATAAATTTTGTAAAATAACTACCGACTATAATGCCGGAAATTGTAATTACAGAAATTGATGAAAGGAAAATCCAATCAATTTCAAAATTGTTTATATCGCCTAAAAATCCAATTAGCGATTTGACGGCAATAATTAAAAGCGAAGTTCCAACAGCCATTTTCATTGGAATTTTAGCAAGAATTACAAGAGCCGGAATTATAAGAAACCCGCCGCCTGCTCCAACTAATCCGGTTAAAACACCAACAACAAATCCTTCAATTGTAATTAAAGTATAATTGAATTTCTGCTCCCCATCTGATTCTTTTGTTTTACTTTTTTTGATCATAGAAATTGAAGAAGCTAACATAAGAACTGCAAATAAAATCATGACAAAAAAAGACTTGGTAACTTCAAATTCTCCAATCATAAAAATACTGTCAGGAATCCAAGGAATAATAAATTTTCTTGTAAGGAAAACAGCTATAAATGCCGGAATTGCAAAAATTATTGTAGCTTTATAATCAACTAATTTTTGTCGCATATAAGAAATAGAACCTGCTAAAGCTGTTAATCCAACAATAAAAAGAGAATAAGCAGTGGAAATTACGGGATCAAAACCAAAAAGGTAAACTAAAACAGGAACAGTTAAAATTGAGCCGCCTCCGCCAATTAATCCGAGTGTTAATCCGATAAAAACTGCTCCAATGTATCCTATAATTTCCATTTACTTCTCTTAATTTTATAGGATTTGATGTGGTGATTTCAAAAAGGATTCAAGGTTTGATTTAGAATTACATCGAATATAATCTTAACATTTTTTTGGGATTATATATTTTGATTAGAAGATTTAAAAAAAAATGAAAGGCAGATTTACTTACTGTTCATAATGATCCAGCAATTGATTAGGATCGACAAAAACTTTTATGAGATCAACTTTTGTTTTATCTGAATACAAAATTTGAATTTTATATGGCAGGATATCAATAATTTCTCCTCGTGAAGGAATTCTTCCAATATTCGTCAATATAAATCCACCTATTGTCTCATAATCACCTTCAGGAATTTGCAATTCAAACTCTTCATTAATTCTGTCGATTTCTACACGTCCGGAAATTACATAACTGGTTTCATCAATTTTCTTTAGGACTTCTTCTTCTTCATCGTATTCATCTCTAATTTCGCCAAGCATTTCTTCAATAATATCTTCAACTGTAATAAGTCCGGCAGTGCCGCCAAATTCATCAACCACAATTGCAATTGATAAACGTTTCTCTAAAAGTTCATTTAATGTTTCTAAAGTTTTTTTAGTTTCGGGGACAAATACAACTTCTCGCATAACTGATTTTAGTGATTCCGGTGACTGGAACATATCGTATGTTAATACGATTCCCTTTATATTATCAAGACTTTCATCGTAAACAGGAATTTTAGAATAACCGGATTCAATAAATGTGTTTATTACATCATCAATTGAACTGCTTATTTCTACTCCAACAATATCAGTTCTTGGTGTCATTGCTTCGTATACTTTTTGTTCACCAAGTTCGAAGACTTTATTAATTACATCTGAATCATTTTCATCAACACTTCCCGATTCAGAACTTTCTTCAAGCAGATCTTGAATATCTTCTTTACCAAAAAGAAATGAAAAGTGTTCTTCTTTTTGATTTTCTGAGCGAGTAAGTAAAGATGAAATTGAAGAAGTGAGTTTAACTAAAGGATGAATTGCAATTGAAATAATTCGTATCGGAATTATGGCTAGCATTATTATCGCATCAGCAAACTCTCTTGCAAAATATTTTGGGAGCAATTCACCAAAAATCAATAATGCAATTGTTGATATTATTAAAATTTCACCGTCGCTTAAACCAAATACTGTAAAAAGAAAAACCGTAGTAATAGAAGCAAACGCAATATTAATAACATTATTCATAATTAAGATAGTTGAAAAAAAGTACTGAGGATTCTTTAAAAAATATAAGGCCTTTTTTGCGGCTAAATTATTTTTTCTGGCTCTAATTTCAATTTTAATTTTATTTGAAACAACAAAAGCCAATTCGGAGGCTGAAGAGAAAGCACTCAGAACTAATAGGCCAATTAAACCAAGAATATCTAGAAACATATTAGTGCGCTTTTTCTATTGGGATTGATTGAACAAAATATATAAGTTTTTCTGAATTGTAATCAAATTCGAATAATGCATCAATGCTTTTATTATCATCAAAAGTTGGAATTAGCGAAAGACCCTTCAAAGTGGAAAAGGAAAATGATCTTGATGTTAAATCTTCATCATTCCATCTTATAATAGGATTAATTCTATAAACCATTTTTCCTTTTTGGTAGATTTTAATTTCGCTCAATTCAATTTCTTTTAGTCTAATATCTTCAGTTTTCAATAAAGTCATTTCGCCGGTGATATTAAATCTGGATTCAGAATTTGGCATCATATTTATCCAAGCCAATACTTTGCTTAAATTTACATTGATGCTATTTTCAAACATTGGTTTGATTTCAGGAGTTTCATCTTTTTGTGATTCTTTTTCGGCAGAACAAGAAAAAATTAAAACTGCCAAAACAAGAAAACAATATTTTTGTATTTTTTTCATAAGTAGATCAGATAATAAATTGTAATTCCATAAATTAAAATGTTCAACAAAGAGGGTAAATCCTTAATAAGAATTTCAATTGAATTTTCCGCTTCATTATTTTTATAAATTAGAAATAAATATCTAAAAATACCATAAATAACAAAAACGGTTGTAAAAACTAAATTTTCTGTATGAAAATAATTTACAGTTCTTTCTGAGACCGAATAAAGCGAATAGGCTATAATAATTCCTCCTGCGCTAATTGCCAATAACTGGTCAATCAGTTTCAGATTATAATCTTTTAGAACTCGCCTAGTTCCATTGTCATTTTCATAAATAACAAATTCCGATCTTCGCTTAGTAACTGCTAAGAATAAAGACAAAAACAAAGTTGTTAAAATTAACCAAGAAGAAAGCGGGACGCTAATAATTAAAGCACCAGCAATAACCCGCAGCATAAATCCCATTGCAATGGAAAGAACATCAATAATAACAATCCTTTTAAGCAAAAGTGAATAAGAAATATTAAGTAAAATATAGCCGGATAAAACCAAATTAAAATTGATGTCATTTATAAAAAATGAAGTGGAAATTAATAATGAGATAAAAATGATTAGGATAATTGCGACATATACCGAAATTACACCTGAAGCAATTGGTCTATTTTTTTTAGTTTTATGAAGTTTATCTTTTTCAGCATCAATAATATCGTTAAAGATATAAACCAGGCTGGAAGCCAGTGAGAAGAAAATGAAGCCTAAGAATACATCAAATAAAAAATTATTATTTGATAAATTTTTAGAAAATATTAGCGGAACAAAAACAAAAATATTTTTGCTCCACTGAGCCGGTCGAAGAAGTTTAATAAAAGCTTTCATCTAGAAAACTGCAGTTTCCTCATAAATGCCAAAAGGAATTTTTAATATATTTATCATCTCACCCAGAGTGCAATAATTTTCGGCAGCTTCAATTAAAAGAGGCATTAAATTTTGATTATTCTCTGATGCGTATTTTAATTTTTTTAATGATTGTTCGACAGCTTCATTATTTCTTTTTGATTTAAGAGAAGTTAATCTTTCCTTTTGTTTCTTTTCTACATCCGGGGAGACTTGCAAAATAGGGATATCAATTTTTGATTTTTCATCGACAAATTCATTAACACCAACCATAAATTTTTCTTTCTTTTCAAGTTCAAGTTGGTAGCGATAAGCAGCATCTGCAATTTCTCTTTGGAAATAACCGGTTTCAATTGCAGGAATAACTCCGCCGAGAGAATCGATTTCATCAAAAATTCTGTTTGCGCCTTCTTCCATTTTGTCAGTTAAAGATTCTACATAATAACTTCCACCAAGAGGATCAACAGTATTAATAACTCCGGTTTCATAAGCTAATAATTGTTGAGTTCTCAAAGCAATTTTTACGGCTTTTTCACTAGGAAGCGCAAGTGTTTCATCCATAGAATTAGTATGAAGAGATTGAGTTCCGCCCAGTACTGCAGCCATAGCTTGGAATGCTGTTCTAACAATATTATTTTCAGGCTGTTGCGCAGTTAATGTGCAGCCTGCAGTTTGTGTATGAAATCTTAACCACCAAGAACGTGGATTTTTAGCGCCATACTTTTCCTTCATTCTTTTAGCATAAATTCTTCTGGCAGCTCTAAATTTTGCAATTTCTTCAAAAAAATCTAAATGCGAATTAAAGAAAAAAGAAATTCGCGGTGCAAATTCGTCAATATCTAAACCTCTTTCAATTGCTGATTCTATATAAGCAAATCCATCGGCTAAAGTATAAGCCAGCTCTTGAACAGCAGTTGAACCGGCTTCACGAATGTGATAACCGCTTACAGAAACGGGATTAAATTGTGGAACTTCATTCATAGAAAATTCTATCATATCGGTAATAATTCTCATTGAAGGATGCGGCGGATAAATATATTCTTTTTGTGCAATGTATTCTTTTAGAATATCGTTCTGCAAAGTTCCGCGCAATTTTTCAAATGGAACTCCTTGTTTCTTGGCAACAGCTAAATAAAAGGCATAAACCATTGCAGCAGGAGAATTAATTGTCATTGAAACCGAAACTTGATCGAGCGGAATACCATCTAACAAAATTTCCATATCTTCTAAAGACGAAATTGCTACGCCGCAAATTCCAACTTCGCCGTTGCTTATATTATCATCAGAATCACAGCCCATTAATGTTGGTAAATCGAAAGCTACCGATAAACCGGTCTGCCCATTCTTCAATAAATATTTAAATCTTTCATTTGTATCTTCAGGAGAACCAAATCCGGCAAACTGTCTCATCGTCCAGACTTTTCCTCTATATCCATTTGGATGAATACCGCGGGTAAATGGATACTCACCGGGGAACGAGATTTTTTCCATGAAATTATTGTCGCTCAAATCATCCGGAGTGTAAAGTACTTTTATATCTTCACCTGAAACTGATGTGAATTTCATTCCGGAATTTTTTGATTTAGCAGCATTTTCTTCGTATTTATTTTTTGCTTCTTGATAATCCAAATTCATTTTTTCCTCAAATTAAATTTTATTAAACATAATAAAATTTTATGATATGATTTTAAGTTCTGCCAAATCGTTTGTCAAATTCATCTAAAGTTAATTTAATAATAATTGGTCTTCCGTGTGGACAAACATAAGGCATACTTGTCGCAAATAATTGATCAACCAAAACTCTCATTTCTTTATCCGAAAGTTTATCGCCAGCTTTAATTGCGGCTTTGCAAGAGTATGAAGCGGCAAGATTATGGTTAATGTCCATCTTTTTATCCCGCTGATTCTCTTTATATTCGAGTAAAATTTCAGTGAGAATTTCTTTTTCGGATCCGTTTTTTATATCAGATGGAACGCCATTTATAACAATTTTTTGTTTTGGTAAAAACTTAAGATCAAATCCCAATTTTATTAAATAAGAATTTAATTCTCTCAAAAGTTCATAATCACCCGGATCAGCAATAATTGTTTCCGGGAACAATAATGCTTGAGAAAATGGTAATCCAACAGAAAGTGACTGTAAAGCTTTTTCGTACAATATTCTTTCGTGAGCAATGTGCTGATCGATTATCATCAATCCGCTTTTTATTTGTGCGAGTAAATATTTATTATGAAGACTAACTAGAAACGGCGTGTGATCTCTTAAATCTTGTTTTTCTTCATGTTGATGCGCAGCTTGTTCGTGATAAACTTCTCTTTCGTTTTTATTTTCGAATGGATGTTGAGTTTCAAAATTAACATTAGTTTTTATCTCTTCATTTATCGAACTGAATAATAAATCAATATCTTTATCAGAAAAAACGGGAGTATCTCTTTGAGGTCTGTTATTCGAATAATTTGGTCTATCGCTGAAATCATTTCTTTCAGTTTTATTAAAATTTACTAATCGCAGTTTTTCAATATCTTCATTAGAGTTTTTAAAAGTTAAAGAAGGGGTCAAATCATAACTTCCCAAACTTTTCTTTACAACTGCTTGAACAAAAGTATAAATCTCTTTTTCATCTTCAAATTTAACTTCAAGTTTTTGTGGATGAACATTTACATCAATCTTTTGCGGATCAAGTTCAATAAATAATACGAAGAAGGGATAATCCCCTTTTTCCAAAATATTTTCATAAGCCGAAAAAACCGCATGGTTAATAGTTTTGCTAATTACATAACGCTTATTAATAAATAAATATTGGTCGCCTTTGCTTTTTATCAAATAAGAAGGTTTTGCAGAAACTCCGTAAAGGCTTATATAATCAGTCATTTCCTTTACATCAACAACGGCATCGTCAATATTATCGGCAAAAACTTGTCTAACTCTACCCTTCAAATCCGTTTCGGAGAAATCAAAAATTATTTCGTCATCGGTAATAAATCTGAAATGAATTTTAGGTTCGCTCAATGATATTTTTTTAAAAGTATCAATTACATGTTTTAATTCAGTTGCGTTCGATTTTAAGAAATTCCTTCTAGCGGGAGTATTAAAAAAAAGATTTTTTACAGCAATTGAAGTTCCTTTTGAAAAAGCTCCTTTTTCTTTAATGATTTCACCACCGCCATCAACCTTTATTAAAGTGCCAAGTTCTTCATCTTTAGTTTCTGTTTTAATTTCCAATTGAGAAACAGAAGCAATCGAACTTAGCGCTTCACCGCGGAAACCAAATGTTATTACTTTTTCAATGTCTTCATATTCACTTATTTTGCTGGTAGCATGCTTATGAATACATAAAAGCGCATCATCGTCAGTCATACCAACGCCGTCATCAACAACTTGAATTAATGCTTTACCGGCTTGCTTAATATAAAGATCAATATTTTTTGCTTCAGCATCTATAGAATTTTCTAAAAGTTCTTTTACAACAGATTCAGGTCTTTGAACTACTTCGCCGGCAGCAATTTTGTTAGTAATAAATTCCGGTAATATTTTGATTTTTTTTTCTGACATATTTTCTTGATTAGGAATAATTTTATAAAATTTCGACTTAGAAGATAAGCATTTTAGGAGAGAATTATATTCTTGTATATTCTTTTAGAACAAAATCATTAAAATCTTGTGAGTTTATAACTTTCCAATCATTGTTAAATTCCGGGAAAAAAGTATCCCCTTCTGTTTCAACTTTCATATGACTAATTAATAATTTATCGGCAATTCTTAATGATTGATTATAAATTTCTGCACCGCCAATTATATATGCTTTTTCAAAATTATTTTCTTTACAGTAATTAATTGAAGAATTCAAATCACCAAAAATCATTACATCTTCATGTTCAAAAGTGAAGTTTTTATTCCTAGTTATAATAATATTTTTTCTTCCTTTTAGTGGTTTACCAATTGATTCAAAAGTTTTTCTTCCCATAATTATGGGAAAACCAAAAGTGGTTTCTTTAAAGTGTTTAAAATCTTCTTTTGAATGCCACGGAATTCTTCCTTTGCTTCCTATAATATTATTATTTGCTAAAGCAGCAATTATAATTATTTCCAAAATTCCTCAATCATAAATACTTTTTAAGTTGACATCAAAAGATAACACAACATTTGGATTAACCAGCAAATTTATTGATGTATCACGAAAACCCGAAAGCTTTAAGCGCATTGAATATTCACCGGGTGAAATATCAAATAAAGTATCCGGTGTAACTTTTCCGGAATATTGACTTGATAAAAATATATAAGCACCGGCTGGGTTAGAATCAACAATTACTTTACTGATACTAGTTTCTTCCGGATAAATAAAAATATTTTCTCTGCATGAAATAATAATTATTGCTATTATGAAAATTAACAAAAGATTTTTCAATCACTACCCCGTTAAATTTGTGCATAATATTTAACTTTTCTATGAGAATGGCAATTCATTTTTTTTGAACTTTTTAATGTAATTAATAAGAGAATGTTAATTGTTGGCAGGAATTCCAATTATGAAAGAAGAACCTTCATTTAATTTGGATTTAAGTGTAATATCAAAATTATGCTTTTCTAAAATTTGTTTGACAATATATAATCCCAATCCTGTTGATGACTCCATTCCGGTTGGTTTTGCGCTTAGGCGTTGAAATTTTATGAATAGCTTTGTTTTATCATCATCACTAAATCCCGGACCTTCATCGGAAATAGTTACTTCAATTCTGTCTTTAAAAGAATTTGAATGAATTTTAATTTTGCTCCCTTTGGGAGAATATTTTATTGCATTAGAGATCAAATTATCGCATGCTTCTCTAAACCAAAATTTATCAATTTTTACTTTCCCAGCCATTTCAAATTTTGTTAGAATTTCTTGATTTTTTCTAGTCGCTAAAACTTTCTGATCGTTTGCAATTTGACCAAGAAAATCATTTAAATCAGTTTCAACCATTGTCAGTTGAAGTTGATCAGCATCTGCAGCTGCAGATTCAAGAGTTTCCGAAATCATTCCAAGCATTTTTTTTGCTGATTTATAAATAGAATCCAGCATTTCTTTTTCTTCTTTATTCAATTCCATATCTTCCATAAAAAACTCGTAACCTAAAATTACCTGCAATGGATTTTTAAGGTCATGTGCGGCTATGCTAAGTAACTGACTTTTTAGTTCATTTGCTGCTTGGAGTTGTGCTTTAGATTTTTCACTTTCAAATAAAAGTGATTCCGTTTTTTCCTTTTCACGTTTTAAATCTTCAGTTCTTTCTGCAACCATTTGGTTTAGTTGTTTTTCTCTTTCAAGAACCTTTTTAAGTTTTATTTGATTGTATTTTAAAGCAGAGTAAGTAAATAAAATCAATAAAAGCAGTGCATATACTGGGATAATACTAGAAGAAAGATACCATGGACTTATTACTTCAAATCTATATCTTGTTATATCACTTTTATAATTTCCGGGATTTTCGGCTTTAATTTGAAGCTCATATTCACCGGAAGAAATATTTTGGATCTGAAGTCTAAAATTTAATCCTTGAGCAGTCCAGACAGTATCAATTCCCAAAACTCTTGTATAATAAATAGTTCTTTCAGTAGGAAAGTTTAGGGTAGAATATTCAACCGCCAAATTTGCCCCGGAATATATTTTTTCTTCATAATGATTATAAGTTAGATCTCCTTTTTTGAAGCTAATTCCAGTTATTCTAGGAGATTTTAATTTATTGGGAGATTTATCAAGATTGAAATACGCAATTCCGTTTGGTGTACCAATCCACAATTTATTTTTTGAAGCTTTAATACCTTGTCTTGATATAGTAGAATTAGGCAACCCATCTTTTTGATCAAAAAATATAAATTGATCTTTATCAAAAAGAATTAGACCAAAATCGGTACCGCACCAAATTCTATTTTTCTTATCGGTTTCAATAGCTTTAATAACAAATTCATTATTTGAATTGGATATTTTAATTCGTTGAACAATTCCATTATTTAACTTCAGCAGACCTTTATTAGTAGCTAAGTAAAACGATTCATCCAATTTAGTAAAATCAAATACTGAAGTTTCAATCGTATTTGAGTTATACTCAATTAAGGAAATAAATGTGTTGGTTTCTTTATTCAGTTTTGAGAATAAAATTTTATCACCAAAACCACTTATATAAATCTCACCATTAATCTCCTTTATAAGCTCAACATAAGTATTGTTTTGATCAGGTATTTGATAATGGGTAATTCTATAGTTCTCATCAATGGATATAATTTTTTTTGAATTTTCTAAATAAGCCCAGAGAATATTTTTACTATCAATATACAACTGATTAGCTCTATCATTCTTAAACTTCATTTTGTGAATAAATTCGAATGACTGATCAAAGAAAATTAATTCTCCCTGCCTTGTTGAAATAAAATACTTATCACTTGAAATTGCGAAATCAAAAACTTGATTTGGCTGATTAATCATTTGCAGACTTTCATTCTTTTCATTCTGTAATAATTGGTAAAGAGAAAACTGAGCATTAAAATAAACATTATCTTTGCTGTCAACTTGAATTTTGCGGATATAGAAAACATCATTAGTATTGGAATTATTGATTCTTTTATTTGAAATAGTATTAAATAAATTTTCCTTGAGAAGTATTAAACCTTGATCGGCTGCAACCCAAATACCATAACTATTATCAACAAAAAGATTTTTTACAGTTATCCCTTTTAATCCATCAATTTCGGATAATTCATTTGTTTCTTTTTCATAAAGAAATATTCCATTATTCTTTGTACCAATTATTATTTTGTCATCTTTCCAAAATGCGACAGAAGTTGTTGATTTAACATCTATAATCTTTTTAAAATTAGAAATGACCCCATTACTAAACCTAAAATTATAAACTCCCTCAGAAGTTGCTAAATAGAACCAATCATTTATACAAACCAAATTCTCAAATGTAATTTTATCTTTAATATCCAAATTCAATAATTTGAAAAATTGCTCGTGTGGATCAAAATTAAACAAATAACCTTGCCAAGAAGTAGCAAGAATATCTCCTTGAGTATTTTGGGCAATCTTATAAGAAACCGTATAATCATCTGACCAATATTTTTCTTCAAAATCATATTTCAATAACTTGCCATTTCTAATATTACTAATGCTTCTAAAATCAGATATCCACAATTGGTTAGTGTTATCTTCAAAAATAGATTTCGGGTAATAGAGTGAAGTATCAGAATAATAAGTTGTTCCTGCAATCAGCTCTCTAATTTCAACTGTATCTTTGTATTGATAGATTTGTGATATTGACAAATCGGAAGCTACAAGAAGAGAACCATTTCTAATTTTTTTAATGTCTTTAAGGAAAATTGTCGGAAGATTATTATTATGCGTTAAAAATTTATTGCCATCAAATTTAAGTAAACCACCATCTGTAACAAGCCATATGAACCCATAATTATCTTGAGTAATATTTTTAATAAGATTACTGGTTAAGCCTTTTGAATTGTCAAAATTAATAATTCTAAATTGGGTTTGAGATGCAAAAATCTGAGAAGAAAGAATTATATAAACGGAAACAAATATCTTAAAATAATATTTAGAAAAATTATTAGTTTTCATAAATTATCATCGATAGAAAAAACGCAAATTAAAGTACTAAACTGCAACTTCAAACTTGATTCTGGGATGATAATTATAATTCTTTAATTGAAAGTCCTCAAATGTAAGTTCATCAATAGGTTTGTTTGCAATTTCTAATTTAGGAAGCTCAAGAGGTTCTCTATTTATTTGTTCTGTAAGACCTTGAACATGATCATATTTTTCCATTTCACTGCCGGCATCAGCAACATAAACATGAGCATCAACAATGGTATGTGCAAAATACCCAAGCTGCAAGCCGCTTTGCTGAGCTATCACTTGAGTAAGCATTGCATAAGCCGCAAGATTAAAAGGAATTCCAAGGGCAATATCCCCGGAACGCTGTGTAAGATGGCAGTTAAGTCTGCCGTCATTTACATTGAAAGTAAATGTATAATGACATGGAGGAAGTTTACTGACAACAGCATTTGCCGGATGCCAAGCCAGCACTACCATTCTTCTTGAATTTGGATTTGTTTTTATTTCATTAATAACCCAACCAATCTGATCAAAAGTCAGCGATCCGTTTTCTTCAATATTTACAAAAGGATGATTTTCGTTTACGTAAACTTCACCATCTAGAACTGCACCATTTAATGGAACAGGATATCTGCGCCAGAAGCGTCCATAAGCTGTTTGAAGTCTTCCTTCTTCATCCGCCCAAGCATCCCATATTTTTGTTTTTTCTCTTAAAGATTTTATATGTTCTTCACCTGATAAATACCAAAGGACTTCATGAAGGAGGGATTTCCAAATCATTTGCTTTGTTGTTAAAAGCGGGAATCCTTTTGAAAGATCAACTCTGTAAAATGCTCCAAAATAAGATAGAGTATCAACACCGGTTCTAGATTTTTTTCTTACTCCGTTTTCAAGAACAAGTTTTACTAAATCATGATATTCTTTCATACTGCCCTTTCAAAAATTTGGATTTGGAAATGTAACGATATTCATATAAAAATATTTCAAAAATTAATTTAGAGAAGATTTTTAAACTGTTGAATTAAATTATTTTTAAGATCCAGCAAATCTTGAGAAATAACTTTTACTTGTCCAATAACAGGCATAAAGTTAGAATCGCCAACCCAGCGTGGCACTAAGTGAAAATGAATATGTGTATCAATCCCAGCACCAGCAGCTCTTCCTAGATTAGCTCCAAAATTAAATCCTTGCGGTTTTGATTGAAGACCTAAAGCTTTAATTGATATTTTTGTCAGTTTCATAATTTCTGTAAGTTCATCATCTGATAAATCTTGAAAATCACTTAAGTGACGATAAGGAACAACCAATAAATGTCCGCCGTTATAAGGATATAAATTTAGCACCACAAAAGAATATTTGCCTTTATGCACAAGTAAAGTCTTATCATCATCTACATTTTGTTCAACAGCATCACAAAAAATACATCCCGTTTTGCTTTCTTCTTTAAATGATTCAATATACTTACTTCGCCAAGGTGACCAAAGCTTATCCATAATAATCCTAAATATTTTATTAATTTTTAATAACTGGCTTAAAACAAAAAAAGCGGAAGTAAACAACCTTCCGCTTTAAAAAAAACATTCTAATTCTATTCTTCTTCTTCTTTTGCTTTTTTAAATTCCTCGATAATTTTACCTTCAATATCTTTTGGAACTTCTTCGTAATGGGAAAATGATCTTAAGTGCATTCCTCGCCCAGAAGTTAAGCTTCTCAAGTGAGTTGAATATTTATATAATTCTGACAGAGGTACTTTTGCTTTGATTAATTGGAAAGGACCTTCAGCATCCATACCACTAATTTTACCTCTTCTACTGGAAATATCACCCATAACATCTCCCATATATTCTTCGGGAACTTTAATAGTGATATCGTAAATAGGCTCTAGAATTACTGGCTTTGCAGCTACAAACCCTTTCTTGAAGGCTTGAGAAGCGGCTAATCTGAATGATACTTCATCAGAATCAACATTGTGATAAGTTCCGTCAAATAAAGTTACTTTTACATCAATAACTTTACTTGATGTAAGAATACCTCTTTCCATAATTTCTCTTAAACCTTTTTCAACAGCGGGAATAAATCTTCCCGGAACTACGCCGCCGACTATAGCATCAACAAACTCAAATCCGGCGCCTCGAGGTTGAGGTTCTAACTTCAAGTGCACGTGTCCGTATTGACCTCTACCACCTGATTGTTTTTTATGTTTATATTCTGAATCTTCACAAACACCTTTAATTGTTTCTCTATATGGAATTTTAGGTTCTACTAATTCCACTTCAACATTGTATCTGTCTTTAAGAAGTTTTACAGCTAAAGATAATTGTAATTCACCTTGACCTGAAATGATTGTCTGACTTAGTTCAGGGTCAAAATTTACTTTTAATGTAGGATCTTCTTCGTGAACTGTGTGCAGCCCTGACGATATTTTATCTTCGTCACCTTTAGATTTTGGTTTTATTGCTCCGCGTATTACAAACTCAGGAAATTCAATTGGATTAATTACAACTGAAAATGATTTTGAAGATAAAGTATTACCGGTATGAGTATCTTTTAATTTAACTACCGCGCCAATATCGCCAGCACTTAATTGTTGAGCTTCAGTTCGGTTTTTCCCGTTAAGAACAAATAGCTGTCCTAGTCTTTCAGATTTATCGCGTGTAGTATTTTGTAAATCTTGACCTGCATGAATAGTACCTGAATAAACTTTAAATATTGATAACTCACCCACATGCTGTTCGTTTAGTGACTTAAATACTAACATTGCAACTTCACCATTCGGGTCACATTTTACTTCAACAAGTTGATCGGTATCTTTCAATTTTCCTTTCATCAAAGGTCTTTCAGACGGAGAAGGAAAATACTCTGAACTAAAATCTAGAAAGTTATTTAATCCAACACCTTTTGAGAATGAAGCTGCAAATATTGGAACTAACGATCTTTTATTTATTGCCGCCTTTAATCCTTTGGCTAAATCTTCTTCCTTAAGAGTTCCTTCTTCAAAAAATTTATTCATTAAATCTTCATCTGATTCAGCTACTTTTTCAATAAGTTCTTCATGAAGAGCTTCAGCTTCAGTTTTAAGATTTTCAGGAATATCTTCTAAAGTTACTTTTTTTGAACCTGCTTCACCATATTTTACTAATTTCATTTTAATAAGATCAATTACAGAATCAAAACTGGCACCTTCTGAAACTGGATAAGTGATAACTGTTCCATCACTGCTTAATCTTGATTTTATCAATTCAACAGTTTCATTGAATTTTGAATGCTCATTATCAATTTTATTAATAATAATTGAGGCAGGCAATTCAAATTTATTAACATAATCCCAAGTAGTTTCAGTATTTACTTCAATACCTTCTGCACTTTTTACAACTGCAACAGCTGTATCAGCTACATACAAACTTGCAATAACTTGACCAACAAAATCTGAGTATCCGGGAGTATCCAGAATATTTATTTTTTTATCTTTCCACTCTAGATGCAATGGAGTTGAAGATATAGAAATTTGTCTCTCAATTTCATTTGGATTAAAATCAGAAGTTGTGTTGCCTTCTTCTACGTGACCTATTCTGTTAACTTCACCTGCTGTAAATAATAATAATTCAGAAATGGAAGTTTTTCCGCTTCCGCTGTGTCCAATAAATGCTATGTTTCTAATTGCATCTGGGCTGTACTGTTTCAATGTTCCTCCCACCTATAATTTATTTCAGATTAATTATTAGTCTTGTATGATTTCCAAAATGCAGATACACCCTTTGAAACTGCCTGTATATTCTTAATTAAATCATATATATGATTTTTGCTTTCGCCTTCCCTTTCACTTGAACCTTTTTGAGGAATAAATTTTTGTATGATGGATTTTACAGAATTGAACGCTTCATTTACATCATTAATATTTTCTTGTGCTTGGTCAGCTATCTCATTCATTTTCCGGATTGAATCGTTTAGATCATCCAGAATTGGATAGGTTTTAAGAGACAGCTGATGCACATCTTCCTCTAAATTTTCAATACTTTGTAAGGCTCTTTTTAGAAAGAAAATCAAATAAATGACTAATAAAATAACAGCTACTAATAATAAGGCAATTAATATGTCTGTTAATAAAACCATGACTATGATTCTTTTTCAGTTTTGTAACTGTCTATTCCTGCTTTAACTGCATTTCTTAATTTTTCACTTTCTTTAGTAATTTTGTCCTTACTTCCGTCGATTGCAACGCCTGCTTTTTCTTTTGCGTTTTTCAATATTGTTTCGGCTTCGTCAAGCAATGCATCAACTTTTACTCTTGCATCAGTTACTAATCTTTCTGATTTTTTTTTACCATCATTAATTAGTTCATTTGCTTTATGTTTAGCTTCTTCTATGTAAGTTTCTGCATCTTCAATAAACTCATCAGATTTTATTTTAATATCGCCTCTTAACTCTTTTCCAGATTTTGGCGCATATAATAAAGCTATAACTGAACCAACTATAGAACCTGTTAAGAATCCTACCAATAAACCTTTACCTAAATTGTCCTGTGCCATAACGTCCTCCTTTTTAAATAAATCTTAGTGAATTAAATTACTCAGCCTTAAATCGAAAATCAAGGATAATCAAGTCTGCAAAAGGTAATTGTACATTTTATTAAGCGATTAACTCGATTTTTGATTACTTCATAAATAATATTTCACAGCATTAAAAAACAATTAATATTATTTACAACCTAAATTCTTTTTCAATTGAATAAACATCTTTGTTCCAAAATTCAAAAAAAAATAAATATTCTTAAATTTTCTTTAATAATGGGATGCTTTTTTAATATAATTAATTATTAGTATGAATCAAATTTTTTCTAAAATTTTTAGAATAATTAAAACTACCGTTTATTAAATAACAGTTTTTGTCTCGTCAATACTCTCAATCATGTCTTTTAAGTCAATTTCTGACATTGATTTTTTAGTTAATCTTTTTAATAAGAGTAAACCAATTAATCCAACAAAAACAGCGAACCATAAAGTTGCAATTCGAATTAGAATTGTTGATGACACAGCATACGTCTCACTTAAACCATTATTTACAAGCAGAAAAGTTAGCGACCCTTCAGTAATTCCTAAACCAGCGGGAAGCATTGTAATGGCGCCGGCTATTGTTGAAAACGTATAAACAAAAGTAGCCCACATTATTGTTAAAGAACTATCAAAATTAATTAGAATCAAATAAAATCCAAAACATTCAAAAAACCAAGCTACAATGCTTATTAAAGTTGCATTAACTAAAGGCTTTGGTTTTAATAAAGTATAACTTGATTCATAAAAATTTTCTAACGGTTTAATTAATTTTTCAAGGAAATTCAGCTTTGAAATTATTTTAATAATTTTCAGAGATATCTTTTTTTGAGAAATTATTATTACAGTAATTAAAAAAAATATGCCTGTAACTATTACAATAATTCTTCCATAATCAAATAAGTAAACTCCAATAAGCGCAAGCATTACAAGCGAAATAAAATCAGTAATTCTTTCAGTAATTATTATTGAAGAAGTTTTACTTATTTTTTCGTTATAAATTTCTTTTAGGAAATAAGATTTAAGGAGTTCCCCCATTTTACCGGGAGTAATACTCATTGAAAGACCAGAGAGAAATATTAAAAATGATTTGCTAATCGGAATTTTTATATTGAGTAATTCTAAATAGTAGTGCCATTTAAAAAATCGAAAAGTATAATTGAGGAAAGAGGCGAGAAGAACAATTGGGAAAATTAACCAATTGAATAATCTGAAAGAATCAATAACCGAATTAAAATCAGTATAAAATGAAAAACCTAAATAAATTATTACGGAAAGTACGAGTCCGGTTATTAAATGTTTTTTCATTTTTTTCAATTTCACATCACTAGTTTCAATCTGGAATACAATTTTGAAATTGGGAGACCAACAACGTTATAATAACATCCTTCAATTTTTTTTACGAATAATGCACCATAGTCATCTTGAATTCCATAAGAACCCGCTTTATCTAAAGGGCTTCCGCCATTTACATAATTTTCTATTTCTTCATTTGTAAGAATTCGAAAGGTAACTTTTGTTCTTTCATAATCAGAAATTTGCACTTTAGATTCTAGATTAAGAATTGTAAATCCGGTGTAAACATGATGTGATTTTCCGCTTAACATTTTCAGCATTTTAACTGCATCTTTTTTATCAGCCGGTTTACCTAATATTTTTTTATTTAAAACAACAATTGTATCAGCGGTAATAATTATTCCGGTTTTGATTTTTTTTTCTGCAAAGCTCATTTTTAATTCAGATAATCTTTTAGCGGTTTTTATGGGATGTTCGCCATCATTAATAAATTCGTCTGCGTCAACTGAAAATGATTTGAAAGGGATATTTAATAATTTTAAAAGCTTACGTCTTCTTGGAGATTTGGAGGCGAGGTATAACATCAAATTATCTAAAGAGAGCTTTGATGCTTCCCCATGTTCTTTTAACGCTGGATACGCTATGACTTACGGAAATTTCTGAAGAGTATGATGAAGAGTTATTGTTATCAACAATTTTTAATCTGTAAATATAAATTGCGTCATTTGATTTATAAGCAGTATCATCAATAAATTCGTAAGTTAAATCCGCTTCAGGAAGAACTTCTCCTAATTCGATAAAATTGCCATTAACAGTTTTACGTTCCACAGCATAGTGATTTAAATCAACTTCGCTACTAACACTCCAAGTAATTACTACTCTGTCACCTAAACTTCTTGCATCAAACTTTGTTAGGAAAGAACCTGCAAAAGTTAATAGTGCAAAAACAGTTAAAAAAGCGAGGATATATGATATTCTTATTTGCATGGCATAAATTTACATCTTCTAATAAGATTTGTCAAGAATAAATTTTAGGAAGGAAGTTTATACTTCTTCCAATCACCAAATTTGAATTTAATAAATATTACTAACGTATAAAGTGTAACATAAAAAGGCATAGCAGCCCAAGCACCAGTCAATCCAAAGTCAAAAACGATACCAAGTAAATAAGCTAAAGGAACAAATACCAGCCAATTAATAATAACTTCTGTCATCATTACAAAAAATGTTTTTCCTGCTGCTTGCAATGCATTAGCTAATACAACACCGCTGGCATAAATAATTTGGGCAATACCTGCAATTCTAAGTGGAAGCGAAGCTTCATTAATTACCGACTGTTCAGTTGTAATTAACAATAATACTAATTCCGGAGTAAAAATAAAAAATGATCCAACAATTACCGTAAAGAGTGTTGCAAGCTGACTAGTTTTTATTGCCAACAGTTTTGCTTGATTTATATCTCCGGATCCCATGCTATTTCCAACAAGAGTTTGCACTGCAATTCCAAAACCGAATGTTGGAAGCAGCGAAATAAAAATTGAAGAAATAGTGGCTTGAGAAGCCGCTTGCTGAGGAGTTCCAATTAATCCGGTAATTGCAACAAAACTTAAAAATCCTATTAATATAAAAATATTTTGAAATGAAACGGGCAAGGAAATTTTATAAATCTGTTTAAGAATTATTAAATCCGCTTTGATATTATGGAAAAACAAATATTTTTTTCTATATGCATTAAGGGAAGTTACAAACAAATAAAATAGTGCATCAAAAATTGTTGCTAATGTTGAACCAAGACCCGCACCGGCTAAACCCATAGGCTCTATTCCAAAAGCCCCAAAGATTAAGATATAATTAAAAATGATATTGAGAAAATTTGTTAATAATCCTGAGTATAAAAATATTTTAGTTTTTTTTATTCCGAAAAAAAATCCTCTGTATGAAACAGACATGAGGAAAAATGGAATTCCCATAAATCTATAATGAAGATAATCGCCTGCAAGAATTGAAACTTTATCATCAACAGCAAAAAAATCTGAAATGTCATAAGAAAATAAAACTATAATTAACCCAACAAAAGTACCAACTATTATTGAGTTTATAAGTGAACTATTTAAAACAACTCCACACTCTTTAAATTTATTCTCACCAAATTTTCTAGCTATTAAAACATGAGTTCCAGTTGCAAGGCTTGAGAAAAAACTAATTACTGCCCAGGTAGCTAAAACTCCAATACCCATGGCAGCTAAAGCATAAGTTGCTTCAGGCACTCTGCCTACCATGGCGGCATCAACTAGAGAAACTATCATCTGAGTTGTTAGCCCGCCAATTGCGGGAAGAGCAATATTTAGTATTGATTTGTAGACTTGCTTATCCTTTATAAATTGCATTTTTGCCTAATTTTTGTAACTTTATTTTGTGTAATAAATTTACAAATATGAGAATATTTATGTTAATATGGCGTTAAATTATGCTGTGACGCAATGTTCCCTTGACTTTAATAAGAAAGTTTCAATATTTTGCAATTCATTTCAAATATCACCTAGGAGGGCAAGTATGAGAAAATACTACTATCTGTATTTAGCAATGTTTTTAATGGTTTTTTCTTTACAAATTAATTCACAAAATTTTGATGGTGAATGGTCAGCTCTATATGTAACTACAGACGATAATGCAAACGGAACTGGTTACAACACTATTTCTGTTGCCGTAACTACGGAAAATAATTTTGTTGCTTTGGTTAGAAGAGGTACAAATTTAACAAGCTATTTAGTCGGTTACAATAATGCTGATTCTACTAACGGCAGACAAGGTTCAGTTCCTTATGCCCCTGGTGGAAGACAAACAAGATGGGATAATTTCTTTGATTTTGTTTTAATGGAAGAAGCCAAAGATCTAGCTGCAAAAGATAATTTTATATTTGTTGCTAATAATGATATTGAACATAATATTCTTGTTTTTGAATACAAAGATGATTCTGTTTACACAGCTCCTATGAGAATTGCAACTGGACAAGAACTACCTCTTTGGGCTATTGATGTTGACAATAACGGCAGAGTATATGTAACTCAAGGCGGCGATTCAACTTCTGCCGGAAAAGTTCTTGTTTATGATGGTCCTGATGCCGATGATTCTTGGGCAGGAGATCATAACGCAACACCATTCCAAACTATCGAACTCCCGGAAAATGGGGACTTAAGAGGGGTTGCTGTTAATAGTGATGGAACAATGCTATATGTTTCTAATTTTGTTACAAGAGAAATCTATTTATATGAATGGGATGGAAACTCCGGCTATACTAGAAGCACCACTTTTGCTTTCCAAGTAAATGAAGAATTTACAACTGCAAATGCTACCTACGTTCCAGGACCTTGGGGACTAAAATATATGGATAACAAAAATCTTTTATTTGCAGGTGTTGATGTTGACTTTTTTACCGGTGACGGCTACCAGTATGGAAAAATGATGATACTTCATCCCCAAACCGGAGCGTTATTAGATTCAATTAATGTAGCACAATGGAATTTTGATGTTACCGGTGCTTATGATAACAGACCAAACCAAATTGGAATTGCATCAGGATACACTTCAACATACGAAGTAGATTTTGACGAAAACAATAATGTTTATAGTCAATCTTATTTTGGATGGACAGTTGAGAAATGGCAATATTCTGGCGAACTTCCATTTATTGATATTGGTGTTTCCGTTGAACAAACAAATTTACAAATACCGGATAATTTCAATTTATCACAAAATTATCCTAATCCTTTTAATCCAACTACTACAATTAGTTTTGATCTCAATAAAGAAGCTTCAGTTCAGTTGAATATTTATAACATTGCCGGAGAGCTTGTTCAATCATTAGTGAATGATAACTTGACAGCTGGCAGTTATAAAATTAACTTTGATGCTTCACAATTAAGTTCTGGTACTTACATCTACAGTTTAGCTGCAGATAATCAAAGAATTACTAGAAAAATGACTTTAATTAAATAATCATATCACAAAGTAAAAGGAGTGCTAATATGCGAAAAGCATTTACACTAAGCATTATTCTTGCCCTTTTAACAATTACTTTGAGTGCTCAAGGGCAGTCATTTGTTAGAAGTGCTACTATTCAACCTCCACCTTCATTTGGTTCCGGATTCGGTTCAACAGTGTCCGGTGTTGATTTAGATGGTGACGGAAAAGTTGAGATTTATTCTATTAATGGTATGTCCGACTTTTTTACAGGGGATGAATATCCACAAATAGTAAAATATGAAAGAAATGGTACTCAATGGGATTCTGTTTGGGCAGCAAAATTGCCAAACGAACGCCAAAACTCATGGGGTGCTTTAGCAGTTGGCGATTTAGATGGCGATGGTAAAGAAGAAATTGTATGGGGATTTGTTAATAGTTTTTCAACTAATACTACTCCTCCTAGAATAGTTGTTTTTGAAAATCAAGGTGATGATGTGCTTGGTATTAGTGATGGTAGTGGTAATTATTCACCTAATGCTCAATGGAATTTTGATCTAGCTCCATCTACAAATTTCCGTCCGGTTAGATGGCAAATTGGTGATGTTGATTCTGACGGAAAACAAGAAGTTGTTTTAGCAGACAGGCAAAATTACTACAGTGTTGCTGTAGTTTCTGTTGATGATGTTCCCGATGCCGGTGGCGCTGCTAACTGGACTTTAGAATTTTCTAAAAATTCTGAACTTTACAATAAATTTACCAGAACAGGCGTAATTGATGGCCCTGATGGTGGATTTGGTGGAATTCTTACTGGTGTTGATTATGACGGTGACGGATATACAGATTTATACACTGTAAATAATAACTGGGATGATGGTCCTAATGGTGAACTAATTCCAAAAATTTACAAATATGAATTAGTTAAAGGTGCTTGGATACTTCGTTGGTCAACAAGATTACCTAATGTTGATTTCCAAAATACATGGCCTGTATTAGTTGGCGGTGATTGGGATAAAGATGGTTTAAATGAAGTTATCTGGACTCCGATAAATAATTTTGGAGCTGGAAATGAAGATCCTCCTAGAATTGTTGTTTATGAAACAGCTGCTGATAGTTCTGATATGTTAGGCGTTGATAATGGTGATGGAACTTTTTCTCCAAATGCTCAATGGAATATGGATTTAGCACCAAGTACAAATATGAGACCTTTCCGCGGTATTATGACAGACATTACTAATGACGGTTCTTTAGAATTTGTTTTTGCTGAGCGCACTAATGCTTTAGTTTGGGGTGTTGTAGATGTTGATAATATTCCAAATAATGGTGACGGAAGCGAAACTTGGTCATTATTGGCTAGTGGTTCTCCTGAAGGAGGAAATGATTATCGTGATATAGCAATAATAGATCAAACTATTTATTTATTTGGTAGCGGAGGCGATGTAAGAGCTATTACTAATGATGGTACTAATTTCACTGTATCTTCTGCATTTCAAGCTTATCCGGGTTGGTCATGGAAATCATCAATTACTGTTGATATAGATGGCGGCGGAAGTAAAGAAATTGTTACGGGTGATTATTTAAGTAGCGGTACAGGTTCAGTTTGGGTATTAGTTCCTGATGCTGATACTTTAGTTGGTCACAAAATAGCTGATTTTTCAGCTAATACAGCAAAACAAATAACCAATGTTAAAGCCGGAGATATTGATAATGACGGCTTTATGGATTTTGTTATTGGTTTTAGAGGTACTGATGAAATTTATAGAGCTGAATATAATGGCGGCGATATTACTTTAGAATCAAGTTATACAACAAGTCTATTAGATCAAGGTGTTTTAGGTGCTCCTGGTATAGGCCAAATGGATGATATTCTTGTTGTTGATTTAAATAATTCCGGCGCAGATGAAGTTCTTTATACAGGTATTCCTAGAAGTATTGCAGAAAATACTGCACCATTAGCAATCGGTAGTTATGCTGATACATTAAAAGCTGCTACGGGTTCAAGATGGGATATTTCTATTGCAAACAATATGATTCAAGTTTTTGATGGAAATGGAGATCTACAAACTATCAAATATGAAAACGGAGAATATGTTCCTTATCCTGAACAACCCGGTGTTGTTAATGGAACTTTCTTATCAGCTTCTCCGGCAGATATCGATGGTGATCTTATTGAAGAAATCATGCTAGGCAACTGGTATGACGGAAAAGTTACTTTATTAAAATGGATGAATGGAGCTTGGGCTTCTAGTGAAGTTTATGACTTTACAAGTGTTGGCGGAGTTCGCTTAAATGGTGGAGCTGCCGGTGATATTGATAATGATGGCTTTATGGACTTTGTTTTTGGTTCAAGAACAAGTAATCCAAATGCGCAGATCTACAGAGTTGAATTTATGGGCGGTGATAACATAATGGATCCTGCAAATTGGAGAGGCGAAGTTATCGACCAAGAATTTGATCCTAAATTCACTCAATATGAAGTTGTGAATATTTCTAACTTAGATGACGATCCGGAATTAGAAGTTCTTTATTCTTCTGATTATGCACGTGGTGAAGCCAGTGCTACTGATCCTCAAGTTCCTTTGATTATTCTTGATATTACAACCGTTCAAACAACTCCTATTGCAGATGTTAGAATAGATGCTAACGGTGACGGAGTTCCTGATAATCTTGATCAAGAATTTACAATTAAAGGTGTTGTTACTACTCCTGATTTCAACCTATCATCTACCAACAGTTCTAGTTTTTATGTACAAGACGAAACTGGCGGTATTAATATTTATGCCAGCACAAAACCAACTCCAGCTCCTGCGGTTGGTGATTTAGTACAAATCACCGGTAAAGTTGAACAATACAGAGGATTAACTGAAATAACATATTCAGATGATGCTAATATCGTAAAATTAGGTGTGGACAATGTTCCTGCTCCTAAGGTCTTAACGCCTGCACAAGTTGCTGCAGAAGGTGAAAAGTACGAAGGTTCACTTGTAAAAATTGTTGGTCTTATAAAAGCTGATGATGCTGCATGGCCAGCTGAAGGATCAGACGCCAACATAAATCTTACAGATGGTATGGATCAAGTATTAATGAGAATTGATAAAGATCTTGAAATTGATGGTCAAGCAGAACCAACCTATCCAATAACTGTTACTGGTGTATTAGGACAATTCGATAGTAACACCCCAGCATTAGCGGGTTATCAAGTATTCCCAAGATACTATACTGATATTGCACAAAACGTTGCAGTTCCTCCATCACCAAATTTCTCTTTATTAACTCCAGTTGATGGCGCAGAAATAATGATAACTGATTCATCACAAACATTTACAGCAACATGGCAAAAACCTATTGACTTAAATAATGATGCATTGATTTATCAGTTCGTATTATTGCCAAGTGCATTTACTTCAAACCCACTAAATGATACTACATTTACATTTGATGCAGAGTTTGTTCTTGGATTAATGAGCGGCGCTGATACAGTATCAATCGATTGGACAGTAAGAACAAAAGGCGCTGAAGCTCCTATTATTGCTTCAGTTGATACTTTTACTGTTACCTTTATTAATGATATTCCGGTTAGTGTTGAAGAAAATATTATTCCTAAAGAATTCTTTGTTGATCAAAACTATCCAAATCCATTTAACCCAACAACTATAATTCAATTTGGTTTACCGGTTGAACAAGCTGTTACGTTAAAGATTTATGATATTCTTGGTCAAGAAGTTATGACTTTAGTAAACAATGAAGTTCTTAAAGCTGGTACTTACAAATTTAGTTTTAACGCAAGTGCATATGCTTCCGGAACTTATATTTACAGAATTCAAACTGACAAAAATGTTATTAGCAAGAAAATGCTTCTTGTAAAATAATTATAAATCAGTTTTTATTTTTAAGCCGGGTAAAATTACCCGGCTTTTTATTTTTAAATAGAAGTAGTATTTTAGAAATAACAAAGTGAGATTTTACATTGAATAAACAAGAAGAAATCAAATTACTTATTCGAACTCACGGAATCCGCTTAAACTGGCTTGCCGAACAACTTGATATCAAAACTTCTACCCTTTCTTATATACTTGACGATAATAAAACTATTGATGATGAACTCTATGAAAACATCAAAGAGATAATTGAAAATTATCAATTTGAGCTTTCTTTATTTGATGCAGGAGCAGAAAATGATTTGTCTTTATTTGATGATGAAAAAATAATTTTAAGTATCGGACAGCGAATACGAATTTTTGCAAAAAAGAAATATGGTAAATTAAAAACACTTTCTGATTTTATGGGAATTTCTCCACAACAGCTTCAGCAATATATAAGCGGTAAACGCGAACCCGGTGCAAAAATTCTGCTTAAACTTCTTAAAGCCGGCTGTGATATAAATTGGGTTTTAGGAGGTGAAGAAAAAGCAGAAGATTATCGAAATGCTAAACTAGAAAACGAAATTAAAAAATATCGCGCTACTATTGAATCAATCACTCAAACTATAAGTGAAATAAATGGCTAAAAAAATATCAGAAAATTTTATCACTTTTATATCGATTCTTATTATTGCTATTCTAACAACAATAGTAAATCTTCTTATTTGATTATTGGATTTTCAAAAATAATTCTCAATTCAGATTTATTTTCATAACAAAATTTTTATTTATGTTTTTAAGAAATTGATCCAGCTACCATAAATATTTTACTTGAATTAAAATTCTAATAAAGTTCTTAATCCAACGCAAAATGAATTTTGAAATTCTGAACATGCGGACGGATTTATAAAATATTGCAAATCCGGTTGAAGAGAAAAATAATCAGTTAGCTTTACTAAATACGTTAATTCAAAATTAGTTTCTGAATTTTTAATTTCTTCAGATAATGCCAATTGTGATAAATAATTTTTTCTTGAATTTCTGGTTGAAGCAAAAGCCAATCCAATTTGATCTTCGTCAAAAAATAAGTTCGATATAACAAATCCCCCGCTATAATAGAGAGCAATTTGATTCACATCTGGATCAGCAGTTCCTATCCTAAAAAAAGCGGAGACAAAACTATTTTTATTAAAATGAAGTAATCTTGATTCAAGAAAACTATAAAATCCAAAATTTCCTTTTACAGCATTTCCTGAGTATTGATCTTCGTATTGGTTTGTAAAATACCAAGCCCCGACTGCATAATTAATGCACAAGCTGGATTCCGAATCAATTTCAAAATCACTATAACAATCATATCCAAATTCAGAAACCAGTAAAAATCCATCACTAAATTGGAAATCAAACTGAGTTTTATAAGGATTATCTTCAGTTCCGGGAATTGCATCCAAAGCGCCGAGCTTAATATAATTATCATGTCCAAATGTATAATTAAATCGAATTCCAAATGAAGTATTTGGAAATATGGATGGTCCATTTATACCAGTTAAACCAAATTCAGCGCCAATTCCATGTGAAGGATTTATAAAAAGCATTGAGTTGTATTTGGTATCAAATTCGGAATTCACATCAAACAATCCGGTTAAGATTGATATTTGCTTGTTCACTTTGTAATCAATCCAAATATCATAAAGTTTTAATATGCTTTCAGTCTCAATATTACTAATACCTTGTAAACTTCCAACTAAATCATTTGGCATTTTTCCATTAACAGAAATTGCCGAAGCATGAATTACAGTTTCATTAATATCAAAATAATCATGAAGATTTAAATCCGCAGAAAAACTGAAAATATTAATATAATTAGTTCCTTTGGATACACCTCCTTGCAAATTTGAAAATAAATCTCCGGCATTTGAAAATCCAAATTGAAGTCCATTATTCGTTAGTGCATCTTTGTTTTCATTATCAATGTCAACGGAAATAATAGAACTTTCAAACTCTTTAGTAAGATCGTTAGTCTCTTGTGCATAAGAATAAACAATAAGAAATAAAACAAGTAATATTAATTTAAATTTCTCCAATCTTTCTCCAATTCCCATTTTATGCGAATAAATACCAAACAAAAAACTTCCATACTTATATTCGCAACGAATTAAAAATTGTTTAATAATAAGATCGTTAAATATTATTTTATCACCAGTGTCCGATAAAACAATAAAAGACAATGGAAAAATCAAAAAGATAAATCTCTTGCCATGTCTAAATTTGTAATCACGAGAAAACAAATCGAGACCATGAACAAAAGTAAAAAAAATTAGCGGACAACCGATAATAAAACAACTATCAAGTTTTATAAACAATGAAAATGTTTATCGGGCAGCAGAAAAGACAAGAAGCCATAAAGGGCTTATAAATAATAGATTCAACAACGATCACACTTTTTAGTGATATTCTATAAGGAGCCGGACGTAATCGAGTAGCTGGTAAGAAAAAGGGAGGCATAAAGATGCAAACCATAATAAATGCAATAGAAGATGTTCACTCATTAGTAAAGTTACTGGTACCTCGACACACGACCATAGTTTTCTCAAGGCTCTAAAACTAAAGAAAGGCTCTTATATTGTTTTTGATAAAGGGTATACTGATTATCAACAATATTAGCAATGGTCCCTAGATGAAGTATATTTTGTAACCCGACAAAAAGAAAATGCAGTTTATCCAAGTATTGAAGAATTTGATCTTGACGAAAAAAACAATGATGCAATTCTAAAGAATGAAAAAATTAATCTCAAGAAAAAAGATGGAGCTACTTTTATTTTAAGGAGAATAGCTTATTGGAACGAAAAACATAAAATGGTATATGAATTTATAACCAATAATTTCGAACTATCGGCAGATAAAATAGCTGAGATATACAAGAATCGCTGGCAAATAGAAACTATGTTTAAGCGGTTTAAACAAAACTTTCCGCTGAAACACTTTTTGGGTGATACTCAAAATGCAATCGAAATTCAGATATGGACAAGTCTTATTGTGCAATTACTACTACTTGTTGTCCAACGTATGGCAGAGAGAAAATGGGCTTATTCTAACATGGCTTCTGTCATTCTTTATCATTTGATGACATACATTAATCTATTCAAATCTTTGAAAAATCATGATTCAGATTGGGATTTTTTATCCACAAAACAATCCGCTCAATTATCTTTGTTTTATCGATAACGAGTTCTATGTCACATTTTTATAAAATATCCTCATTCCATTTTATAAACGCTTGTTTTCTATAACATTCCTATTTTTATTGGACATCAATGATAAAAATTTAAAGGATCGATTTATTCTGCTAATCGGAGGAAAAATTATCGAAGATAAAGGGACACGAAATACAATTTAATCACCTTAGAAAAGTTTGTTTTCTAGAAGAAATTAAGCCAATAGAAACTTTAGTAATTTTGTATTATTATTTTTTTAGTTAAAGTTCAGGATAATAAATATTTGACTTAAAATATTTTTTTATTTCGTTTGGATTAATTTTTGTAATTATCCTGATTTTTATAAAAAGACTGCTCATCTAACTAAAGAAATTTATAGAATTATGAATTTTAGACAATTTTTCTCTTTCCTTTTATAATAAATGATTTGTTATATTTATAATATTATAGTTTATTTAATCTATTTATAAAAATCATATAAGTTGTTAAATATTTTTTTTGAATATTCAGTTACTTCTGCATCTTTAGTATTTGCAACATTTTGAAGCAATTCAATCGCTTTTTCATGCTCTTCTAAATTATGATAAATTAGAGCAATAATTAATTTTTGTTCAATAATTCTTGAATCTTTTTGAGCATATTGTTCTGTGTAAATTTCAAGGATTTCAATATTCTTATTGGTGGCTTCCGTAAATCGATTATTTTCAAAATAAAATTTTGCAACCGTTTTTAAAAGTTTAATATGCGCAGGATGTCCTTTTGTCATTTGGATTTCTGAATTATTCAGAGCGGATAAATATAATTTTTCTGCTCCATCAAAATCTGCTTGTTTCCATAAAATAAATCCTTTCAATTCCGGAATCATTATTTTATAAGGATTATCTTTTCCGTCAAAAAGTATTTCATAAAGTAAATCAGCTTCATTTAGAAAATTAATTGCGTCGACATAATTTGCTAGACGTAAATTCACTTCCCCTATCCTTAATTTTAGAAAGGCAATTTCAACCTTATCTACTTCATCAACACTTAATGAAAATGCTAAAAGTTCTTTATAATAATTAATTGCTTCATCATTCTTAAACATCAAGAATAAAGTTTCAGCAATTTTTCGTTTAATTGCATAAAGGAATGGATGATCATTTTCTAAATCAACCAAAACTTGATCTTTTATGGATTTAAAATTGCGCAGCGCATCTTCATAATTCTGCAATTGAAACTGACATTCCGCAATAGAATAAATTGTTGTCTGATAATGATGATGTGTTTCACCCAGAGTGTTTTTAATTATTTCTGTTATTTCATTCAAAAGCTGCAATGCTTCTTTATAATAATTTGAATTCATTAAATGAGCAGCAAAATCTTTTTTTGCAAAAACAGTTTCCGGATGATTTGCGCCATAATTGTTTTCGCTTAATTCTAAATATTTCATTGAGAGCTGTAAAATTAAATCAATATTTCTTTGCTCTTCAGCTAATTTCAATTCTGATTTTATTTTTTCTATTTCTAAAATTGTATTTTCATCTGGAACTTTTTCGGTTGATTTTTCTTTATAGCATGAAATTAGATTATTGTAGTTTTCAATAAAAACACTTCCGGAAGATAGCATAGTTTTCTGGTCAATTTCAGAATCTATTCTATTAATAATTTGAATTGCGGTTTTATCATCTGCTTTTATATTGTATATAATGCCTAAGTTTACCAATGTTTTAAAAGATTCTACGGAATTTATTCCAAATGTTTTTATTGATAATTCAAGTTTCTTGTTTAGTAATTCAACAAGCCCTTTTCTTTCTTTTGTTGCAGTTACAGCATTTGTCATCATTCCTAAAACTTCATACTTTGCCTTATCATTTTCTAGATTATCTTCATTTAATGAATCAATAAAAGAATTATACAATTCTAATTCATAATCAATTCTTTCAGTTTGATGATAGAATTGCCCTAGAAAATAAAGGCTGTCTATAGTTATCTTATTCGATTTTCCTAATTTTTGAATAGATTTAGTAAAAGCATACTTATAATATTTTTCTGCTTGTTCAATATTACCAACTTGCATTTCAAGTTTTGCAAAATTTGTGAAATAAGAAATAAATTCTGGATCTAGTTCTCCTTCAATAGAATCAATAGCAGAAAGTAGTTTCTCAAACGCCTCTCGTGATTTTTCAATATCGTTATTTAAAAAATGAACCGAAGCAATATTGTTTAAAGTGTGAAGTAATTCATTGTTAGTTTCACCAAACTCTGCTAACTGTCTATCATAAACTTCCTCATAACACTTTATTGCTTTTGAATACTTCTTATGATTGGAAAACTGGTAACCTGAATCCTTTAACATGTATAAATATTCAACAGAATCTTTTCCGAAAATAGTTTTACACATTTCTAAAGCCTCTGCCAGCATAGAATCGGCTTGCTCATGATAACCAAGTTTTTCCTTAGCATCAATTAGGCGAACAAAATTATTATAAGTTAAAAGATTAATCCCAGTTTTTGCAAGATAAAATTCATAAGTTAGTTTTAAATTTTCCTCTAATAATTTCCAATTTTTATCTTTCTTATAAATTTCATTCATTAGCTCGAGAGCATCAAAATATTGCTTATCATCCTTTCCCAGAGTGTCAATTATAATTTCAATCAAATTTCCAATAAACTCTTTAGCATCTTCAATCTGATCTAAATCAATTAAAATTGTTGCTAAATTATGAGCGTTTCTAATTGTTTCAGGATGATTTGCGCCAAGAATATTTTGTCTTATTTCTAAACTTTTAGCAATAATTTCGAATGAAGAATCTAAATCTCCTTTTGCTCTATAAACTCCTCCAAGAATATTATAAAGTTCAGTAAGCTCAATACTTTCATCCTTGTATTTTTGCTTTAAATGATCAAGCAATTCATTCGCAGAATTTTCAGCAGCCTCAATATCATTGTGCTGCATCAAATATTGAATTAGATTTTTCTTTGCTATTATTGTATTCTGATGAAACTTATAATCGATTTTTTCAAAGTAGTTTAGAGCCATTTTTTGGGTTTCAATAGCTTTGGAGTTCTCCCCTATTCTATTGAGATAACTAGCCTTAATGTTATAAAACCTTCCCCAAAAATCATCATCATATTTCCTATCGGAAATTGACAACTCAATTTCATCTAATATCTCTTTAGACTTCTTATATTCCGAACTATCAAGCAAAGCACTAATAAGATTTATTTTCAGTCCTAAAGTTTGATTATGAAATTCTCCATATATTTCTTGTGCCTGCAAAAAACTTTTTTCAATAAACTCTAATCCAATTTTAATCTTCCCAATTTGTAAATATATAAGTCCAAGATTATTCAATTCAATTATGCACTCCGGATGATCTTCACCATATTTCTTTATTGATAAATCAAGTGAAGTCTTAGCAGAATTTATTCCTTTTTCAAATTCATTATTTTTCATATAAACACTCGCCATATTGCTTAGAACATCACGATATGTATCATTATTCTCAATATCAATATTGCTAATTAAGTTTTCATATATTTCGATAGCTTGCTTTATATCACCGGCATGAGACAAGGCTAATCCACGATTTATAATAGCGGCACTATATTCGGAATCAGATTTCTGCAAATATTTATTTGCTAATTCAACTCCTCTTCTTGTGAATTCATCTGCTTTTTCATAATCATTTAGATTAATATAAAGCAGAGCTAATCTTTGATTAATCCCTCTTAAAGACGGACTGCTTTCTTTCATATTTTTTTTGCACAGATCAAATGTATATTCAAAGAAATATTTTGCTGATTCATTATCTCCTAGTTTCTGGAAAATCATTCCAATCAAATTAAATATTGAGGTTACTTCAGTATGAGTAAAATCTCTTGCTTCAACAAAATCAATTATTTTCTCAATCGAATATACTTCTGCAGGTGAAAACTCTGGATGCAAATAATTCCAATATTTTAAAAGCTTTTTCGGTGTATCACTAAAAAGAGCCATCACATTAAAAAGATTCGCGAGATAATTTTTTAATCCGACTTTATCTTCTGAAATCATTAGTTGATTTCCGGTTTCTTCAATCATCCGATTGTCGGCATTTCTATTATCAAATTTATCAATTATTTTTTTACAGATGGAATTTCTAAAATTTGTATTTACTAAATATCTCTCTTCGATAGCTTTCCTTAAGTATTCATGACCAAGTTTCAAGTAACCATTAATATTAAGCAAGCTATCTTCAATTGAATTATAAACGGGTGTCCAATAAAGCTGAGGTATATCAAGAATTTCTAACAACTCAGTTTCCGTTAAGCCCGAATTTACAAGGTATAAAGCTGTAAATACTTCAGCAATTAATCCCTCATGATTTTTCTCAAAATCATTTTCCAATCTTTGTAATATTTTATCATAAAATTCAACCTGACCATTCGCGGAAGCATAAAAATCAATCTGCGCACCTAATTCTTCGTAAACTCCAAACTGCCTAAGCTCATCTAAGAATGCGCGCAGAGTTAACGATAATTCTGATAAATCATCTTCAACTATTTTATTGATATATTCGGCAGATAATTTTTTACTAAATTTTTCAAGATAGGTTTTAATTATTTCTTTTTTGATTTCTTGTTCTGGTTCTGTGATATAAATTGTTTCTAAACGTTTAGTTTTTAATCTTTCCAAAGATTTACCGGGACCGACAGAATAAATTACTTTGGTATTTTCAGGATAATTTTTTGGAAGCCAATTGAGCAAAAGCGAATCATTTTCATTGTCATATTCATCAAGACCATCAATTATTAAAAGTACATCTTCAGGTACTTTTAATTCAATAAGTTCAATTAAATATTCTAGTAAATGCTTTTCCGGATTTGCATGTAACTCTGAGTCAAAACTAATTTTTTCCCCCGAAAGAGTTTCACAAAACCTTTTTAAGGTTTGAATATGATTTGAAGCACTCTCAGATGCATTGCTAAAATTATAAAGTAAAATAGCATTAGGATTTTGCTTACTATACTCAACAAGAAAGTTTGCAAGCAATGCAGATTTTCCTGCTCCGGTTTTTCCGGTTACAACAATTGGTGAAGAAGTTCTTTTTACATGATCATTTAAAATTTTAAAATATTTTTCCTCTGGAATGTAAACTTCTGTTTTCTGCTTTATAAAATTTAATTGTGGAAGAACAGCTTTTAGTTCTTCATTTAATGGAGGGAAATCATCCTCAATTATTTTTGACAAATCATTAAAAACTTTTTCGCCTAGTTCTTCCGATTCAAAAAAATTTGCTGATTTAATTTTATCAGAATTTGTAATTATTCTTTTTAGATTAATTAGTTTTTCTTTTTCTACCGAATCAGCTTCTTCTTTATATACCATGGATCTTTCATTTGAATCATCACGCAAATAGAAAAAAGCTCTACCATACATTTGTTCATTTCTCAAAACTCCATATTGAATTTCCATTTCTGTAATGCTTAATTTATTAGCTACATCATTTTGAACCCATCCAAAATTTTCAATAATTTTTTTATGCTTTTGAAATTCAGTTTCATTGGGAATCCATCCGTAACGCGCACCAAGCAATCCTATAAAATAAGGTCTGCTCTTATCAATTTCTGTCAAACAAATATCAATTACTTTTCCATTTTCAGCTTCTTCTTCCAGCACTCCCCATCTTAAATCTACTTCAGTAATAGTTACAGCTCGATTTTTAAATTTCTTTCGTAATTCAGGAAAAACTTTTTTCACTAAGTATTCTCTTTCATTCATCATGTCTCGGAAAGTAGATGAAATAAAAATTCTTACTTCGCGGTTTTTGTGAATTTCAAACAAGTTATTCATCATCAAACTCTCTGGTGATTTTTAGGTTTTGCTTTGCGAGTAGTTTTGAAATATTTTTTACAGCATCTCTATCCCAATCTTTAACCGGTTCAGTTAAATCAGAATATGGCTTTAAATCTGTATGAAGTTTTTTCTTATCATTTCTTTTATCATTAAAACGCCATCCGCTTAAGTACATATGCGCTATCCAGCGGTTATGTTCAGTTTCTGCAAGAATTTCAAATAATGGATTCTTATCATTCAGAAAAAACTCTTGTTCCGAATTATCAATAGGAACTTGACGGCAGTTTAATGCTCTTATTTTAACTGCAATATGATCTGCTTGCTCTCTATTCTGATTCTTAAAATCTACAGAAAGGAATTCCCAGTCACGGTGAGAAGATTTATTTGGATTTCTTTTTTCAATCGGTGGTAAATAGAATTCATGAACTAACTTTGCAAGTTCATCAATCTTTTCAGAAATTATAGATTCCTCAGTATAAGATTCTTTTACAATATTGAATTTGTACAAATTAATTCCATCTAAAAGTTCTGCATTAAACCATTTATTCAATATTCCATTCGGTTGAATTAAGGCAATAACCACATTTAATTTTTCTTTTGATTCAATCTTGGAAAGAATATTTAGAACTTTCGCAGAAAGCTCATCATCTTGTGCTAGAACATAAATTGCAGAAAATGATTTTTCGTTATTTATTACTTCCAACTTTTGCTGATTAAGCAACTGAAGAGAATTTTGATAAGGCACTAAATCTATAATTTTATCAATCTGTGGAAAGGAATGTTTTAATTTTTCTAAAACTTCATTGCCCTCATAAAAAAAAGATATTTTCATTTTCTTCAGATTAATATAATGACCTAATCTAGCCAAGCGGACTATCATACTTATTGCTAAATCGTTTGAACCAATAACTGCAACATGAATTTGGGGATCATCATTTGAAGTTATCGGAGTAAAAATATCAGGCGAGTACTTGTTAAATATTATTCTAGAAGTTCTTTCATTACTAGAAATAATTCTAATTTCGCAATTAGCATTTTGAGTATTTGGTTCAGTGAATTCTTCAAAGAAGTTTAGATCTATAAGTTCTTTTAGTTTGATATCATCAGAAACATGCGTGAATAGTATTTGTTTCTTATTTCTGCCATACTTAACTAAATACTGATAAGAATTAATTGCATCAGTAATATTTGATTCATCATCATTTACAAAAACTAAATATTTTGCACGATGAGCTGCAATATTTTTCATAAATTTTACGTTAGATAAATCTCCTTCGACAATAACAGCGCCATCTTTTTCAACTAAATCTAATCTTTTCGAATTTTCGATCCCTGCTACTACAACTACTTTCTTTCCATTTTTTAATAAATCATTAATTAAAAATCTAGATTTTTCATTTAATGAAGTCACTATAATATGGTCTTTATAAAATCTTAGGAGTAATGATTTGTATTCTCTTTTAATAAAATAGAGAATTGCCTTTGCAGCAGTGTAAAGAACAACTCCAGGTCCAAGCCATCTAGCAATTTCAAGGGAAAGCGGAAGAGGAGAAACATAGTCATCAAGAAATTCCATTCCAAACATTTTCATAGAGATAAAAGCTAAATCAAGAAAATTTCTATTAACTCCGGCTTGTTCATACAAAATATTAAAACCATACATTGCCAAAGCAAATGCAGTAATTCCAAGTATTCCAACAATCCACCATTCCAAATCTCTAATTTTCATACACAACTCATTCTCAATTATTATTTTGGCTTTTGGTTAGGTTAATACTAAAACCCAATCATTCTTTTTTGTCTGGTAATAAATCCTTTTAAAGGAAGAAAATCATCAACATCATCAAGAATAATTTCTTTCACTACCTTTCCTTTTAATTCTTCCTTAGAAAGTTCAGCTAATCTTAAATGGAAGTTTCTAATTACCTTGTCAATTATTTTTCTTACAAACCTAGCATTTCCAAAATACTTGTCGCTGTTTTTCAATTGAAAATTAAAAAAAGCAGACAAATGATTTTTAGCTTCACCCGATAAAACTAATTCATCTTTTAGCAGCATTGATTCTGCAATAAGAATAAGTTCATTAGAAGAATAATCATCAAACTCAATAACATTATCGAATCTACTTTTCAACCCAGGATTTGATTCAATAAATTCAATCATTTCATCTGTATATCCAGCTACAATCACACTGAATTGTCCCCGTTTATCTTCCATAGATTTTAAAAGAACTTCAATCACTTCGCTTCCGTAATCGTTCGAATTACCATTTGTTAAAGCATAAGCTTCATCAATAAACAATAATCCACCAAGAGCATCATCAATTTTTGCTTGAGTTTTAATTGCTGTCTGCCCAACAAATCCAGCTACAAGATCATCTCTATCACACTCAACTAAATGACCTCGCTCAAGAAGTCCGAGAGCCTTATATATATTAGCTATTATTCGTGCTACTGTAGTTTTACCCGTTCCAGGATTACCGATAAACACATTGTGAAGTGATATTGAATTTAATATTTCTTTTTTATTTTGTTTATAAAACTTTGTTAATTTAACCAATTCTTGAATTTCAGTTTTAACTCGGGAAAGTCCGATTAAACTATTGAGATTTTTTAGTGATTCTCTTAAAAGTTCTTCATTTATTGGAAGATCAATCGGTTTAGAATTTGCGGATGAATTAATTCTTAAAATATCTTCTTTATCAATTGTTGAAAGTTCTTCTGCACTTAACTTTTCATAATTTTTTGAATTTATAATACGAAGTCCAAGATTTACTTGCGCTTCCTCAACTATGGAACTTATAAAACGTGCATTACCAAAGTGTTTATCACGATTGCGATAAGACTCAATAATAATTTTTTCTAATTCTACTAACGCTTTAATTGAGAAAATTAATTTTTTCTTACTAACCATCAAATGAGCAATACTTAAAAGTTCATCAGGCGTATAATCTGGAAATTCATACCAGAAATTAAAACGTGATTCAAGTCCGGCATTGGACGCAATAAAATCCTTCATTTTATCGGGATAACCAGCAACTATAATTGCCAAATCTCCTTTTCCATCAGATAATTCTTTAACTAAAACTTCAATAGCTTCTTTACCAAAATCTCTATCATCATCATGTCTGTATAAAGAATAAGCTTCATCAATAAAAAGAATTCCTCCCCTTGCTTTCTCTATTACTTCTTTAGTTTGGGGAGCTGTTTCACCAATATATCTTCCAACAAGATCTCCTCGGTCAACTTCAAAAACAGTATCCTTTGGAAGTAGACCAAGATCTTTATAAATTTTACCAAGCATTTTTGCAATAGTGGTTTTACCCGTGCCAGGATTGCCTGTAAATACAAAGTTCAGTTTTAAATTTTCTAATGAATCTAGACCTTTTTGCTGGCGCAGTTTTAAATATTTTACATAAGAATGATAATCATGAAGTTTTTGCTTAATTGAATTGAGTCCGATTAGTTCATCTATTTCTTTAAATAGATTACCTTCAATTTCTAACTGAGGAGAAGGTTCAGCTACTTTTTTAGCATTGAAAATTTGAAAAACAACCGGTTTACTCGAAAATTCATCAGCAACTTCAAATTTTGCAATGGCAATTACTTTATTTCTAAAAACAATTTCTAATGTATATAAATCATTTGACCATGTTACAACTTTCTCAGAACCCAATCCCGCATAAATTGTATTTAAATTATTCTTATCCCCGGAATTGATTTCTGCTTTTTGAATTACTCTTCCATGCAGTTCTTTTATATCATTATAAAAATTGAAAAAGAATTCAGCTTTCCATTCTGTATTGGGTTTTAAATTTCTTATTTCCAATTCCGCCCAAATAAATCTTGTTGCTACACCTTGAAATTTAGAGAGATAGCTTCTTTTAGAGAATTCGGGAATTGCCTCAGTACCTTCAAACAATTTTACTTTTGTAACATCAAAAAGATCTTCTTCATTTGGGTTTAATTCTACAATAGAAAACCTATTAGAAATTAGTATATGTTCATAACAAGTAATTTCACATAAATAATCACCTGCTTCCCATAATATATTTTCATTTTCAGAAGTAAAATCAACTTCATGCGAAATTATATTTTCATCAATATTTCCTTCAAGAAAAAGATTCTTCTGGGTTATTTCTTCTTTTTTATTTTCATTCACTATTCTATAAACTGTTAAAATAACAAGATCATCCCATTGGATTTCATCAAACAGCTTATTGTAGAAAATAAATTCTGCCTTTATATTCTTTTTTTCATCAGCATAAAATATAGACCTATATTTTTGAATATTTTCATCGGCCTTAGATTCAGAAACTGAGAAAAGTAATTCTTTTACTTTTAATCGATCAAAAAGTCCTTCTGATGAAGTCATAAATTACATCCACATTTTTTTTGATGTAAAACTACAAAATTTCATTGTAAAAGACTTGCTTGTCTTATGAGGTAAAATGTGAAAAATAAGTTAAATGAAGATTTTTTGATATTTATTTCCAAATGTCAACGCATTTAGTATGCTTGTGAGGAAGTGATTATCAATCTGAGACTTTCATCATATAAATGAAACTCACAAGTAATTAAAATGGGACTTTTACTTGGTACAAAAGAGATGATTTGTTTTCAACAATAACAAAATCATTTAAAACGGCGGGGATAAGAACTGAATCCCCTTGTGAATACTGGCTTTCAGCAGTATCATACTTAATTGATATCTTTCCCTCAATTATAATTATGATATTTATTTCATCATTATTAACAATGTGTAAATCATCTTTTAATAATAGTTTTTGGACTTCAAATTCTTCTGCAGAAGTCTTATAAATAGCTGAGTTTTCATTCTCAATTAAATTCACCATAGACTTTGAAGAATCAACAATTAGCATTTCTGTTAAAGTATTTATATCCTTAAATTTTGGCGTCAATCCGGCTCTAACCACATTATCTGAGTTAGCCATGCATTCAAGAATATTACCTTTTAAGTAAGCATGTGGTATTCCGGCAGAAGTAAATATTGCTTCACCGGATTTTAGATTTATCATATTAAAAAGAAGAAGTGAAATTAAGCCAATATCATTTCCATAATTTTTAAATTCGATTAAAAATTGATCTTCAATTTCTGTTAGAGTTTTCTTGCTTTCAAATTTATTTTTTAATTCTGCAATACATTTTTCCAATTTATCTTTTGGAGCATTCATTAATTCCGAATAAAATTGTTTTATTAATTTATGATTATCATTAACCTCAAAAGCCTTTATTTTACTGATGATTTCCAAACTAACAAGTTTTTCTATTTCACTATTTTCTTCTAATATTTTTTTTATTTCTTCAAATGTTCTCAATCCTACAATTGCTTTTAAATTATCAATAGCAATAGCAATTTCAGGTTTATGATTTTCATCAGGATAATTCTTAGGATCTTTTTGATGTAAAACCTTAGCAAGTGCTTTATCTGGATGAGCTTGAATTGACAGCGCCTGATTGATTGACAAAACTTTTAAAAGAAATGGGAGCGTATTATTAAATTTTACTGCAACTCTTTCCCCCAATATTTCTAAAGGAAATTCTTTTAATAATTCGATCAGACTAATCTTATCATTATCAATCAATAATTCCGATGGAACTTTTGGATGAACACCAATCCAATATTCAGCATAAGGCAAATCCGGTTGAGTCTGAATGCCTAAAAGTTTTGGAATAAATGCTTCTTCGTTTTTTGTTCCCCAATCGTAATACTGTAATTTGCCGATTAGCTTATATGGTTTCGATTCAATTTTTATCATAGTTCATCAAAAATAAATATTTAATTCGAAAAGTGTTCATTCAAGATTCGTTTTTGTTTAGTTTTTTATCAATACTATTATAAGATTCTATAAAATTATTTTTGCAAAATTAACTTCTAAATTAAGAATCATGTCTAAATTTCTTCTCGAAATCAAAATTGAAATCTCAGATTCTAAATAGTAATTTACATTTATTAAAAAGTAAAAATTAGCATTATAAATTTCGGCTAGAATAAAATTTGCATTTTAAAAAGGGAATCTCTCTATGAAATAAATATCTGTATTTAATTACAATTGTCTAATGACATAAGGAAAATTAAAAATGTTAACCTATGTGCAAATTAAAAAATCAATTATGAGGTTTATTGTTATTATGATGTTATTAAATCTAGGAATGGTAGTAAATTTAAGCGCGCAAAGCGAATCCGGCGAACTTATGAAACGTTCGGAAATTGCAGACAAATACAAATGGAATCTAAATGATATTTATGAAACTGAAGATGCTTGGGAAGCTGACTTTGCATGGCTGAATGATAATTTAAAAAATTATAAATCTTTCGAAGGAACTTTAGGAAACTCAGCTCAAGAATTATTAAAATCTTTAAAATTTGATGAAGAAATAGGAATAAAATTTGGCAGACTTCATTTACACGCATTCCTTTCAAAAGATCTTGATTTAGCAGATACAAAATATCAAGGAATTTATTCCAGAACAATGGGATTAGCTTCTAATCTATCCGCAGCAAGTTCATTTATGCGTCCGGAAATACTTGCAATTCCAGAATCAAAATTATGGGATTTCGTAAAATCAGAAGAAGGATTAAAAGTTTACGAGCAACAGTTTAAAGAAATGTTAAGAAGAAAAGAGCATACACTTTCTAAAAATGAAGAAGAAATTTTAGCTTTATCTTCTCAGCTTCAGCAAGTTCCTTATGATGTTTTTTCATTATTCAAAAATGCGGATATGCAGTTCCCGAAAGTGAAAGATGAGAATGGGAATGAAATTCAGATTTCCGACGGAAGATATTATGCAGCTTTGTATTCAAATGATAGAGATTATAGAGAACGCGTTTACAAAGGTTATTATGTTCCTTTCATGGAATACAAAAACGCAATTGGAGCAATGTTTAATGGGAATTTAAAATCTATCCAGTTTAATTCAAAAGCTAGAAAGTATAATTCATCCAGAGAAGCAGCTTTAGATGCAAACAATATTCCAATTTCTGTTTATGATAATTTGGTAAATACTTGTAAAGAAAATGCAAGAGTTTTGCACAGATGGGCAGAAATGAAAAAGAAAGTTCTTAAGCTAAATGATTTTCATGCTTATGATACTTACGTAACCCTGTTCCCTTCTGTACAAAAGGATTTTACTTATGATGAAGGAGTTGAATTGACTCTTGAATCACTAAAACCACTTGGCGAAGATTATGTAGCAAGCTTGAATAAAGCCTTTAACAATAGATGGCTTGATGTTTATGAAACAAAAGGAAAGCGCAGCGGTGCTTATTCTTCAGGTACAACTTTTGGAATGCATCCTTATGTTTTGCTTAATTGGAATGAACAATTAAATGACGTATTTACTTTAGCTCATGAAATGGGTCATAATATGCATTCTTATTATACCGGATTAAATCAGCCTTATCCTTATGCAGATTACTCAATATTTGTTGCAGAAGTTGCTTCAACAATGAATGAAGCTTTGTTGCTAGATTACTTAATTGAAAATGCTACAACTAAAGAAGAAAAATTAGCACTTATCGAAAAAAATCTAAACAACATAACAACTACCTTCTTTAGACAAACAAGATTTGCAGAATTTGAACAAATGGTTCATGAAAAAACTGAAAAAGGTGAGGCTTTAACTCCCGATAAATTAAGCGAATTATATGGTGAATTATATCAATCATATTGGGGACCAAGTATGATGGTAGATGAAGAAGAAAAATTTACTTGGGCAAGAATACCTCATTTTTACTATAACTTTTATGTTTACCAATACGCAACTAGTTTTGCGGCTTCGCAAGCTTTAGCTGCTAAAATAAAAGAAGAAGGTCAGCCCGCAATTGATAAATATTTATCATTCCTAAAAGCAGGAAGCTCAGTTCCTCCTATTGAAGTTCTTAAAATGGCCGGTGTTGATATGACTTCACCAGAACCAATTCTTGCAGTAGTAAAAAAAATGGACCAGCTGTTAGATCAAATGGAAGAATTATTAGCTGAATAAAATTTATTGAGCAATGATTATTTTTTGAAGGCGAGTTTAATCTCGCCTTCTTTTTGAAATTAGAAAGGGGAAAAAATGAAATTATATAGTAAAGAAGAACTTAATAATTATAGTCTTTCATTAACTTACGATGATATAAGTCTTGTACCTACTGAAGTATCAGAATTAAAATCGAGAACTGAAGTTACAACAAGATCAACTTTTCTTGGTGATGAAGTAAATCTTCCTGTGCTCTCTTCCCCAATGGATATGGTAACAGGAATTGATATGGCCGCGGCATTAACGGATTTAGGCTGTATTGGAATTCTAAATCGATTTGATAGTTCATTGAAAGAATTAATGCACGAAACAGAAGAAACCAAAAAAATTAGAGCTGTTTCTGTTGCCTTAACTGCAAATGAAGAAATCCTAAATAAATTATCTGAAAAAGGTTATATGGTATGCATTGATACAGCAAACGCAAATAATATAACTGTTCTAAATAAATGCGAAGAATTAAAAACGAAATATAATTTACGAGTTATTGTTGGCAATATTGCTCATGGCGGAACTTTGCAAGAACTTGTAAATGCCGGTGCTGACGCGGTTAGAATAGGAATTGGCGGCGGAAGTGTTTGCACAACCTCAGTCCAAACAGGTATTGGAATTGGACAAGTTTCAAGTCTGCTTGATGTTTACACAGCTAGAAAAGAGTATAAATTAAATATTGCATTAATAGCAGACGGCGGAATAAAAAGTCCGGGTGATGTTGCAAAAGCTTTAGCCTTAGGGGCAGATGCAGTCATGCTTGGCAGAATGCTTGCCGGCACTAGAGAAACTCCCGGTGAAGTAATCAATTATAATGATCAGCTTTGGAAAAAATATAGAGGATCAGCTTCATTTGGCGTTAAAATGAAAAATGAATTTATTGAGGGTGCTGAAACAATGGTACCTTATAAAGGTGCTGTTAAAAATACAATTAATGCAATTTCGGATGGATTGAGATCGTCATTAAGTTATTTAAATTGTAAATCTATCCAAGAATTAAATCGTATTGATCATTTTGCAATATTAAGTAACAGCTCTTACCTCGAAAGACTTCCAAAAAAATAATTTTCTTATAAGCCGGAATTTGAAATATTTAAAAAATTCCGGCACTTTGAAAACAGTATTTAAAAAATTCAAAAAAAACAATTTATTTCCGATAATGAATCCATAAGAATTTTATGAGAATTAATGGGCTTTTTAAAAAAAATATTTTCAAGCGGAGAAAATCAAAAACTTCTTAATGACATTGAACAGTTAATCAATGACAAAAACTTTGAACTTGCAAAAGAAAGTGTTGATATTCTTCTCCAAAAAGACAATTTAAATAAAAATGCAAATTATCTAGGTGGAATTGTTTCTTTTAATACTTCTGATTTTGTAAAAGCAGAAGATTATTTTAAATTTTCAATAGATGAGTTTCCTAAATCCGGTTATTACCTCGGAATAATTAATTTCAATAACAAAGAGTACAAAAAGGCTATTTCTTATTTCGAAAAATTTGCACTTAATAATAGTGATTTAAATACTCTTGAATACCTAGGGAAATGCTATTTATTAATTACTGAATTTGAAAAGGTTTTCAATATCACCGATAAAATAAAAGAATTGCGTGGTGATTCAGTTGCCGCATATTTGCTAGCTGCGGAAACTTATTTATTTCAAGATAATCCAAAGCGAGCAGTTATTGAAATAAATAAGTTAATTGAATTTGATAAAGAAGTTGACCAAGCTTATTTGCTAAGAGGAAAAGCAAGAACTATAATTAAAGATTTTGATAAAGCAATTACCGACTTGACTTTAGCAGTAAAGCTGAATAACCAAAATCCAGAAGCTTATTTTTATCTGGGAATTTGTTATTCTACTAAAAAAGATTTTGAAAATGCACTTAGAAATTTGGATCTAGCATTAGAAAGTAGTCCATATAAGCCAGCTTTAGAACTCAGATCAGAAATATATTTAACAATTGACAATCCCGATGCTGCACTCGAAGATATAAATTTACTTATCGAACAAAATCCGAAATCAACAAAATATTTATTAAAATCGGCAGATCTAAAAATAAAATTATTCGATCAAAAAGGAGCAAAAGAAGATTTAGAAAAAGCATTAAAGTTTGAAAACGAAAACTTAAGTGCGCTTTACAAACTTTCGAAATTAGAATTCAACAATAAAAACTATCGTGCAGTAAATAAATATTTAACAAGAGCAATAAGTATCAAATTAGATTCTGATATTGTACAATTGCGAGGAAGAGCGCATTATCATTTAAAAGATTTTCAAAGCGCAATGAAGGATTTATCCAAATCTATTGATCTAAATTCAGAAAATTATTCTGCTTATTATTACAGAGCTAAAGTTAAGGAAGCTTTAAAAGATAATTACGGAGCAATTACAGATTATACAAAATCTTTAGGTGATCAAAATTTTACAGATGCATATTACAGCAGAGGCAAGTTAAGGCTGGAATTAAAAGAATATAATGCAGCATCTAAAGATTTTTCAAAAGCTATTAAACTAAAGCCATCCGAAGCTGTCTATTATTATCTTCGCGGTCAATGTAACAATTATATGGAAAAACCTATTGAAGCTATTGAAGACCTTGACAAAGCAATTTCATTGAAAAATAATTTTGTTCAGGCAATTTTATTAAGAGGAATGATTTCGTACGCAAATCGCGCATTCAGCAAATCAAAAAGTGATTTTGAAAAAGTAATTGAGCTTGATAAAAGATATGAAAATCACGTTAATGTGTATTTAGAAAAACTAAAGCAAAAAATAATTTAGTCTTTTTTCTGTTTGGTCTTTAAAGGATTAAAAGCATCATCTTTATTGCCTGCATAATTCTTCATGATGTCATCCCCTAAAGTATTATATTTTTTTTGACTAATACTAGGTTTTGAGAATTCAGAATTTGAGTCAGATTTTTCTGTTGGTTTTGAGGAATTTAGATTATTTAGGACTTGAATTCTATCTTTAGAGCGAATTTTTTCCTTCTCTGCACGTTCTTTTTTTTCTTCAGAAATCCTTTTTTCTTCCAAATATCTTTCTTTTTCTCTATTTCTATCTCTAGATGAAGGTTTACTTCTTCTACTATCTTCCCTATTGGAATTATTCCTAGAAGAATTGTTAGAAGTTCTTTCCGAATTGTTGTGCTTAGGTTTTTTGGAATTCTCTTCTTTGCGAGGTGTTGAATTATTCTGAGACCGATTTTTTATAATATCGGGCGTTTCTAAAATATCCGTTGCTTCTTCTTGCTCTAGCCAACCATTTTTTTTTCGAATTTTAAAACTTATAAACGAGCCAATAATTGTTACAAAAGCTATTCCGGCAAAAATTAATAAAGTGGTATATATAATCGGCAATAATTCCATACGATCAAATATACAAATATTATTAAAGATTTATATCGATCATCAAAATAAATTCTAAGGATTATCCAAAATAAAAGGACATTATTTCATAATCGGTCATTTCTTTTCTAGGTTTGACTTTTCTTTCCTTCTTTTCCCTATTATTAATTAAATGATCGATTTGAGTTTTTGCACTCTCTTTTTCGTTATAACCAATGTGAGTGTGATATGGACTTTGCTTAATAATACTTTGCTTTAAATTATTGGAAAGCATTGGCTGTAGATTAAATTCTGATTCTTCTTCCCTTTTCGTATTAAATTTGGATATAATAAAAGAAATTGTAATAACAATAAATGCTAATGAAGAAAAAATTATAAGACTTTTGTAGATAATTGGTAATAATGACATTTTGCACCCTAATTTATTTCCCTTGCCACTGATTACTCAAATTAAATGCCAATACTATATAAGCCAAAATCAAATATTTTTTTTGGCCAACTTAAATCAATTTGAGATACTGTTTCATATTAAGACATATCAAAAATGACTTATTTGTTTTCGTTTGATAAAAGACTGTAATTTATTATATTTCAAGGCTTTATATAATCTTGTCATTAAATTATTAAGGGAAAAGATGACCAAAGCGGACATCGTTGAAAAAGTTGCTTTAGGAACCGGGCTTACAAAAATTGAAACTGAAGCAATCATTGAAGGATTTTTAAATACTGTTATTAATTCTCTTAGAGAAGGGAATGGTATTGAAATAAGGGGCTTTGGAAGCTATAAAGTAAAAAAGAAAGCAGCTAGATATGCAAGAAATCCAAGAACCGGTGAAAAAGTTTTTGTAGAAGAACACTTTGTGCCAGTATTCAAATTTTCTAAAGATTTTAAAGCTGCTGTAGACAGAGGATTGAAAGAAGAAGAGAAATAATAAACGCTTATGAATGAAAAAAAAATTATAAAAATGTGTGAAGTCTGTGGAAGTGAAAACGATCCGCACAATGAAACCTGTGATGTTTGCGGTGCATTGATTGAAAATTCTGAATCAAAAGAAATTTCGATTGAGGAAAAACCTGAAATTAAAGAAGAAAAAAAATCTCCAATACAAAAAAAAGAGACAAAGGTTCAATCGAAAAAAGAGAATAAAAAAAATCATTCAGTTCCCAAAAAAGAAACCGGAAAAGAAATAAGTGTAACTAAGTTTTATTATTTAGTTGGAATTTTAGCAATTGTTGGTGTATTTATAATTTTCTCTTCTGGTATATTTGACGATCCAATTCCGGCAGTTAATACTAATGTTTCTTCAAATATGCCGGACGATCACAATCATTCCAGTGTTGATTTAAGTTCGGTTCAAAGAATTAATGATATGGAACAAGCTTTAAAAACAAATCCAAATGATCATGAAACCTTACTTAGGTTGGCTCATTTATTAAATGATTCTGGTTATTACGAAAGAGCAATTGTTAAATACAAAGAATATTTAAAAACACATACAAATGAACCGGATGTTTTAGTTGATTTAGGCGTTTGCTACTTTAGTTTGCAAGACTATCCAAATGCAGAAAAATATATGAAAGAAGCTTTAACTCTTGCACCTCAGCATCAAATTGCGCATTTTAATTTAGGAATTGTAACAGTAAATCAAAATAAAAATAGTGAAGCAATAAGTTATTGGAATAAAGCAATAGAAATAAATCCAGCATCGGAAATTGCTACAAAAGCCAAAGATTTAATAAATCAATATCAATAGGAGAGAAGTATTATGCCTTGCGGAAAAAAAAGAAAACGTCATAAAATGGCGACTCACAAAAGGAAAAAAAGACTAAGAAAAAATCGTCATAAAAAGAAAATAAGATAGTCTTATAATATTGATAAAGTGGACAATTGCAGGTATGTATTTGTCCATTTTTTATTTTAAACAAGCCGCCTTAGCTCAGTTGGTAGAGCAATTCACTCGTAATGAATAGGTCGACGGTTCGACTCCGTTAGGCGGCTCCCCTTAAATCCTTATTTAACAACAACTTACAAGGATTTTCAATTTTCCCAAAATTGCTAAAAACCGATTCGCTACATAAAAAAGTACGGACTTTTTCATTAATCCAAAAATCAAACTCAGTAAATTTTTTGTTTTTAAAATTCATTTAAAGCCAGCAGAAAGCAAGTTTCGAATGAATAAAAATCAGTGGACTAAAATAATTAAGCTTCTTTTCTAAGTCAGCAAATTTGATAATACTATTTGCTAAAAAAATACCGCAAATATTTGCGGTATTAAGATCTTTTCTTTTTTGAATACATTTTGAGAAATGTTCTTATACTTAAAAATCAATATGAATTTTTACTTCGCAATTATCATACTTTTTAATGACCAAAGAATAAAAAGAACTTCCTTTTGAGAAATTTCATCAATCTGATGTTCTCCTAGAACAAACATAATGTCATCTACAGTATGCATATATTCAGCTGGACTAATATTCATTCCTCTATGAGTAGTTGGCATATCTCGTCCGGTATATTCAACATTTGCTCCACTGCCGGCGCTGAAAAAATCTATTGTATGTTGTCTTATTTTAGCTAAGCGCTCCGGTTCATCCTTATAAGGAAGGAATCTATTATTAATTTCTGGATTATTCATGTGCGCTTCTATTACATCATCAACAATTTTTGAAATTCCTTCAATACCACCAAGTCTATCAAAAAGGATTGATTGTGTTGCCTGTATATTTTCCATTATTGTTCTCCTTTAAATAAATATTTAATTTAACAGCAGATTAAGAATTTCAGTCAATGCAAATAATTCGATTTTTTGTCTGTTTAACCAAATCTGCTAATCAATATTAGTTCTTTGAACAAATACTCGCTGTAAAATTCAGACCAAAAGCTTGTAATTTTAGTTCAAAATTAATTAACAGAATGAAGAAAGTTGGTCAAACTTCCAAACTATTCTGGTATTCGGTAGGGGAACAACCGTATTTTTTTTGAAAGCATTTGGAAAAATATGATAAGCCGTTAAAACCAGTTTCAAAGGCTACTTCAGAAATATTTTTAGACTTTTCATTTAGTAATTTTAAAGATTGATCTAACCGATATTCCTTAATAAAAGTATTTGGAGATAATCCAGTAACTAAAATCATTTTTCGGTAAAATTGCGTTTTACTGAATCCTAATTCCTTACCAAAATCATCAACTTTTACATTAGAATTTTTCCAAATTATTTCTAAATAATCAATTAATAGATTTAGAAATTTTTCATCGGGTAATGATAATTTATTAATTTGATTAAGAACAAGTGGATTTAGTAATTTTTCATTTTTTAATAATTTATACACAATACTGGAAACGACTATTTCCCCTTTTGCGAAATAACAAATTCTATCCGCTAAAGAAATGGTTTCTTCAAAAATTGAATCTTTCTCAGCAACCGGCATTCCAGCATTTAAGGCAATTTTTATTTTTTTTTGTTCATCAAATTCTTTTATAAAGATTGCAAATTTAGATTTTACATCTAGTGCACATTTTATTGCTTTAGAAATGTTATCAAATGAGATCAAAAAATAATCTTCAATTTGTTTAACAATCCTTCCCTCACATTCCAAAATACTTTCCGACATGATATTTCTTAATCTAGTAGATAAATTTTTCTCTTTAAATGTATTAGAATATTTTACAGTATTATTTTTTAAAGTAATTACCATAATTGTTCTAAATGCCGGATCTTTTATGATATTTAACTTGGTATTACTAGTCTTTTCAGGATCTTGAATTCTTCCGAGAAACGACTCAACAACATTTGTATCAACTTCTATTATTTTATGGGGAATTTCTCCATGGGCATGGTCATGCATAAGCTGAATGGATTCTTTATCGGGTGCTTCAATTAAGCAGAAAGCAGTATTTCTTTTTTCATCAAACCAGTATGTTAATCCTCTGCATCCAAATTTGTGCTGTATTTTCAAATCATGCTGGTGCAATTCCGCCACATTTTCAGCTGTAACAATTTCTGATACATTATGTCGATCCATATATATTGGCATAATATCCATTTTCTATTACGTTTATATCAATTTACTATTTTTATTCTTTACAAATACATTTTATTGATTTTAGCACAATTTCGCTATTGTTTTTAATTCATAGCAAATTTTTTCATTGATAATTTTTGGTTTAGTTTAATAAAATTGTACGTTTAGAATTAGGGAATAGTATTATCACACAGCCCAAATACTTTTTGGACAGATTCAAAAAAATATTGAGACGTATATTTGCAAAAAATATTTGATTTTCTTTCTTTTACTAAATTGGCTTCCAATTAATTATTTCCAATCAGCCATTATGCCGCCTGTAGCAATTGATTTTCTCTGCAGACCCATTAAATCCATAATAATTATTTCCGGTTGAGCAGATTCGTTATTTCTAACATTGTTTAGAATAACATAAGCGCCGTCTGATGATATTCTTGGATTCATATCATTTGTGCCATCTTCCTTATTCAAAGAAAGATCTGTAATATCTGATGTGGATAAATTGAGGAGAAATACTCTTGTATCAAGTTGTCTTCCATCAAGAGTTTCTAATCCAGATACATCACGTGTGAAAAGAATTTTTTTCCCATCAACTGTAAAACTTGGTCTTTCCATTATTCCAGGAAGATTGCCTACTAACAATTTTAAACTGTCAGAAGATTCTTCATATAAATATATTTCTGAATCAAATGGATTAATCCCGACAGTCAATACAACTAATTTATTTTCTATAGGAGAATAATCACATTCTCTAAAATTTCTATCTTGTGGTGCTTCTATTAAAATGCGTTTGTTAAATCCGTTAATGTCAATCTGGATTAGTTTATTATAATGAGGATAAACAATATCACCATTTTTTGTCCAGCTAAAACCAAAGCCACTGTTATGATATCCTGCAATTGGAAGCTCTGTAATCTTCGTATCCATTTCAAATCTAATATCTTTTATATAAATATCAGCACCAAAACCATTGCTTCTGCAATAGGCAATATATCTTTTATCCTTGTTATATCTAGGCCAAAGCTCATTTCCTTGGAGCATTGTTATTTCTGTTTGACTATTTCCATCTTCATCCATTGAATAAATATCATATTGATTATTGTTAAAGTAGCTGTACAAAACCGGATTTAGAGGAGCGTTCTTAGTCGCAAAATTCCAAATATCGCTTCTAGTTATATCAGAGTATAAATCTTTAGCTTCTACATACCAAAAATAAACTGTTCCATATTTCAGATCAGAAACTATTATAGACGTATCCCTTAATGAAAATCCAATTTGAAATCTTTCAGTTGAAGTGGACTCATAAATATATACATCATAAAACAATGAATCATTTTGATCGATATCTTCTGCACTCCAGCTTAATGTAAGATTAGTTTCTAAATCATTACTTCCATCTTGCGGGCTAGGATTGATAGGGGTTTCCGGCGGATTGTTAACATAATCAATTTTTTCCATAAATATAGCTGCTTCCGTATCCATGTTTTCTTTTACGGCTACAGAAGTTGTTTGTTTATTATAACCAAATTTTTGTGCGGCAACTGAATAGTTGCCAACCGGAACATCACTAATTTTATATGATCCATCTGTTGAAGTTACTACTGAACTTGTTGGCGGAGTGGAAGATATTGATGCACCGGCAATTGGCTCACTTGTCTCTGCGTCAATAACTTTGCCTTTTATTGTTCCGTATAGTGTTGGTTCAATTGAAGCTTCTTTGCATGAGGCAAAAATAAAAATTAATCCTATTAGTAAAATTTTACTAATTAATTCCATGTTAAAAGAAAAATCTAATTTAGAGTTTTTCATTTGTATGACCCGTTTATTATTATTGTTTGTATCCAATTTCCATTCTGTGTAATCTTTAAATCTATTCCATCGTTAGTATTATCTAGCTGGTAAAGTCTATTGTTATTTCCCTTTTGTGTTAATTCGTAATTTGCTCCACTTGAATAAATCATTTGATCAATCAAATTCATTTTACCATTTTGTACTAATTTCAAATTATTATCATCACCGGAATTTATAGAACTAATCATATTCATATTTCCATTTTGGGAAATTGTTGTTGAGTTACAAGCTCCCAAATTCATTAATGCCGCTCCGTTATATGATCCATTTTGAGAAACTAAGCTAGAATTAGAATTTTTATTATATTCATTTTTTTGAATGTCAACGGTAAACTTGCTTAAATCAAAATCGAAGATACTTTTGCAATTCACAATATCGGCGCCTAAAAAGTAATTCCCATTTCCGTTTTGTTCGGTGATATTATTATTAAAATTACCGACCTGTTTTAGCAATAAAGAATTTTCTGAACCGCTTTGTAAAATTTCGGTAGAGTTGAAATTTCCATTTTGCTCAATACTGGCTTTATTCGATTGACAAAATAAGTTTCCAGCAGTAATTAAAATGAAGGATAAAATCGTAATTATTCTATTCATTTTGTAAATCCACCAATTTATATAGAATAAAAAAACTCAGAGGTAAAAACCTCTGAGTCTGCTTAGAAGACTAATTTCCCTGAATCACAATAGACGAATTAAAGTTTCCATCCTGAAGAATATTAGAATACTGTGAGAAACCATTTTGTTCAACATTAGAATTATTGCCATCATTATATTGACGCAGATTAGAAACATTTCCTAGTCCATCTTGAAATATCACGCTGAGGTTTGATCTGCCTGATTGTTTAACGAGGGATAAATGGGAATCTTGAAATTCAGATACAATCGCAATATTATCTTCATGGAACTGTTCAATAAATGAATGGTTGTTATTTCCGTGCTGCTCATTATTAGCAATATTATTAATTCCATTTATTGTAACATCAGAAAAATTATTATTTCCGTTAAGCCATTCAATTGAAGAATTACTAGTACCGGTAATACCAATAATGGAATTATTTCCATTACCAGTTTGATGTTGAGCCGCATTGTTGGAAACACCGTATATTTCAATAAAGGATTCATTATTGTTTCCTTGCTGAAGCTGCATCAATTCCAGATGATCAAAAAGCGGGAATTGAGAATTATCACTAACGCTATAACCGTTATCATTCCCCAGAATAATACTGTATGAATAATTGTAATCACCCAATTGAGAATCTGTAGTAGTATTTCTTTCCCCAATTTGGTTGAGTCGAACAATATTCATTGAACCGATTTGACCAGTTTCACCGGAATTTAGTAATCCCTGTTGATTAATACGAGCGTTGTTGTAAGCCCCATTTTGTAATGTATTATTATCATTGTTCTGAGCTTTAACTTCGCCAAGCATTAATATTATTATTAGTATTACCAGTAAATTTTTCATTGTGTTACCTTTAAAAGATTATCTTTTTTTTAAAAGATTTTATAACTAATAATTATGGAGCAAATTGCTGAACAACAACTGCAGTATTAGTTAAACCATCTTGCCATACAGTTGAAGAATGTTCCATGCCGATTTGAGTAACGCTGGCATAGTTTCCGCCAATATGTTGTTCTACTGTTGAGTAATGACCGAAGCCTGATTGTTTAACATAAGATTCGTTAACAAATCCAATTTGATCTACTTTAGAATAATTAGCGCTTCCTAACTGAGAAACACAAGCTATATTGAATTCATCAAATTGAATTATTTCAGAAACGTTTAAATCACCGCGTTGTTCGTTGCAAGCTAAGTTGTCTGAACCGGCAATTGTTACATCTGAACTATTTCCGTCACCTTCTTGAACAATAACTGAAGAGTTGCGTGAACCGGCTATAGTAGCTGTTACAGCTGAGTTTCCGTCACCTTCTTGATATTGAGCTAGATTATTATCATCGCCAACAACATCAATATGTGCAAAGTTATTGTCACCAAGTTGGAATTGTTTCCAAAGAGGAGTGAATTGGAAATTTGGTGGTTCTGCTGTAGAGAAACTATTATAATTACCAAGTTCTGTACTGCTGGCATAGTTGCCTGTTCCTTCTTGATAAGTAGTGTTATAGTTTCCTTCACCAATTTGACCTATAATAGCTTCGTTTACAAATCCGTATTGCTCAATTAAGCCAACATTTAAATCTCCGGTTTGTAATACGTTAGCAATGTTTTCATCACCATCTTGAATAACATCACTAACATTGTTTGGTTGAGCTAATGCAACGCTTGTGCAAAGCATTAAAACTGCAAACAACATTGATAACTTTTTCATTTTGAACTCCGTTTTGTTTGATATTTTTTTTAATATAACTGCCAAGACTCTGCTTCATCAATATTTTATAAATGTTAATTGACGAAGCGATTTTTCTAACCCGGGAATTCAAAACTAATAGCAAATGTAAATTGATAATAAGAGATATTTTTTTTACTTTGCTACTAGGTGGCGTTAGAGTCTGTCGAACTTTTAAATGTTTTTAAATCATTTAAAAGGTGATTTCTAGCGCTGCCTTATTTTCCCAAATTAGTTCTGCCAAATATTTTCTTTTAGTTTTTGTTTTCCACCTCCTTGCGTGAAAAGATTATAGTTAATGAATTAGTTACTTAACATTCTTTCTTAGAACGAGAAATAATACATGAAGCCGAACCTTCCGGCCCAGAAAAAATCATTATATTCTCCAACTTTTATCCCATCAAGTCTATCATCAAAAAAGTAATGATTATCTAAAATTGCACTGATACCAATGTATTGATTGATCTGATATTCAACTCCAATTCCGCTCACAATCTGCGGTATCCAATTACTGGTAAGTTTATTATCATCTTTTGTTTCATTAACATATTTGTATTGTGAAGCGCCAACTCCTATTTTTATAAAAGGGCAAAGTCTATTTTCAGGAATCAATTTATAACCCATGCTAAGTTCTAAACTATTGACCGAACTTGTGAAATAACTAGTACTGCCAACATTTCCATTTAAATATGTAAATAATAAATCAAGATTTTTATCAAGCGGAACTTTTATTGAAATATCTCCTGAAGATTTATAACTGCTATTTGATATATCTCCAGAATAAATCTGCATTCCAAAACTGCCACCCAGTCCAATACTTTTACGCTCAATAATCTCTTTATCATATACATCAACGCTTATTGCTTCTTGTTTTTCTTCAATATAATTTTTGAATACATCTGATTTAATTTCACTTGAGTCTTTAAGTGACCACAAATTCATTAAAGTACCTTCTAATATTAAATTCTGTACAGCCTTTTCAATGGCTTCTTTAACACACATCTCAGCCGGTTCGTTATGACTGTAGCCGGTTTCAGCCTCTAATAGTTTTTTGAATTTTACAAATCTGAAAAAACTCACGTCAACCAATTGAGATAAAATTGTTTTGCTTGTATAAACTGTTAATAATACTCTTCCACTTTGAGTTGATATCGCTCTCAAATACACAGTTATTCTGTCTTCTCTATATTGGTTTGATGCTCCGGCTCCAAAATATTTTAGTCCAATTCCGCCTGTCATAATATTTGAGTCATAAGAAATAATTCCACCTTCAAGAATAATACCTGCATATAATAAGGGAGGCAGCAATTGATTATTCTCTTCATTAAGCTCAGCTTGATAATTTGCACGACTTGATCTAATAATTTTTCTTTCATTTAAAAGATTGGATAATCCTTCCCGTTCAATAACTACAAACCAATTAGATTCTTCCAAAGCTTTAGTCAATATAGTAGTTGCACCTTGCGTTACTGCCGTTGACCAGCTTGTACCGTTTGCTGTATTTTTATATTGCCCTGTCTGATCTCTGAATTTGTAAACAGTTGCAACAATTTTTTCTTTTGGTGCAGGAAGCGAAACAAGCTGTTTATTGATTTTTGTTGCCGCACCAACTTTTGCAGCTGCGGGTTCTACAAACTGAAATGCTGCTGCGCAGCCACTCAATGCAAATGATATTGCAATAAGTATTAATGCAAGTTCTATACTTTTAATTTTGTTTTTCATCTTACGTTCCAATTAGAAATAAGGAATTATTATTTCAGTTTCGTTTCCTGTTGATGCTTCAATAATTCTCACACTCAAGCCTTCAGATACACTGTTAATCTCTAGATTAAATGTTCCAAACTCGTAAGTACCTTCACTCATCATGCCTTCGCCAAAAGTATCAGATAATATTCTTTGTGATAGCTGGCTAAGAATTGATCTGTTAAGACTTGAAGAAAATTCTTCTAATGCATCTCTTTTATAAGAACTTGTAACAGGCTCTTTAATATCATTTTGGGCTTGTGCACTTTGTAGAAGCCAGGATGCATTAAATGTTTCTCCTAATGCAAAAGAGGGATTGATTGGTTTATAAACCAATTCTTGACCAAAATTAATTTCTACTATTAATAAGCAACTTATAATTAGAAATATTTTTTTTAATCCAGCAAGCATTACTCCTCCTTAACGAATTAATAAATTCCGGTTCCGTCTAATTCGTCAAATTGTAATTCATTTAAAATTTGTGAGTAATACACTAAATGACTTGATGCAACTTGCAGTGCAAGCTGAACCATTTCTTCAATCTTTTCATACCTTGGTTGAACAAACTGTTGAAAGATCATTAAATCATTTATTGTAATTGATATTTGTGTACCCATTCCCGGACTGGCTTTTTCTTCAAATAAAATGCTATAATCAAAATTTACTTCCGGAGAATACCATTGCTTGTAAAACAATTCATAAAACTCTTTTCCAATTTTAGTCTGAGTTTTATCGATCAGCATTCCTGTAATTTCTAAATTGTCATAATTGGTTTTTGTAGAATCGTTTTGTTCACTCTGGCTATAAACATTATTACTAAAACTTATAGCTGCAATGAGCACTATTAAATATTTTGATTGAATTATAATTTCATTAAAATTTACTTCGTACATAATTTGTCAACTCACTATGAACATTAATTTTATAATGAGTTTGTCAAATTATATACCAAACCAAAAACCAATTAATTAAATCCAAATTGAGCTTTAATTAATTTTGGACACATTCCAAGAGTTAAAAAAATTTACTGCGGATAAAAAAACAATACTTTTGTGTCTCGGTTATATTTAATAATTGTTAATACTTTTTATTTTTTACGATAGGAATAATTTGTAAAAGCAAAGTTCTATTTCTAATAAAACTAGATCGGTAAAAATTTTTAAACAGCACAAATGTGAGTATCTTTTCTAAAGTTATTTCTAGTAAAATTGTAGGTTGTATTTGGTAGATAATTAGGAATAAGAAATTATTGGATTTTTATGTGAACTAATTTGGTGAGAATAATTTTTTGAGGGTAATTTTTTTACGTTATTCGAATAAGCATATTTTTGTGAAAATTCAAAATCGATTTAACAAAGTAAATTTGTTTTACTTTGTTAGATTTTATATTAGATCTTATATCAGATTTCTTAAAAACTTAAGAAAAATTATTTTCCAAAGATTTTGCTAACTTCGTCAACAAAATCACTTTTACTAATAAAACCGTCAGCTCCAGCTTTTATTGCTTCTTCCCTATAAACATCTTCATTATTTACAGAAACAATAATCACTTTTGGTGGATTTGGTTTATTCTTAATAAACTTTAATGAATCAATTCCATTTTGTTCCGGCATAGAAAAATCTACTAAAACAAAATCTAGCTCTGTTGATAAAATTCTATCTACAGAATCTTTTAATGAAAGAGACCAGCCAATTGATTTTATATTACGACAAGTATTTAAATATTGAACGGCAATGTTCAAAAAGGTGGGATTATCATCGATAATGTGAATTCTTAAAGCTTCCATGTAATTACTCCATACATTTATTTTTTGAAAGGTAATTCTCTTTTTACCTTGCTTAAAATAAGCGGAGTAACATGTCCATACAATCAGGGGAAACCTTATAAATAATATAAGTATCCCTTAAATGTAAAAATAAAATTCACAATACGATTGAAAGAGATGCAAAGTGCTGACTAATTCAGCTCTTTGAATTTCTTTTTTACAGAAGCTTTTTTGGGGAGTTTTACTAATTTACTTTTTATAGTTTCAGGAAACAGCTTTTCTATAGTTGGAATTAATTTATCGCTAATATCGGCTTTCCATAAAAAATCATCCGCATGAGCAGCTTTTGCCATTTTAGAATAAACGTCAGAATTATTAAAGGAAACTACTAGAATTTTTGGCACTTTTGGCATTTTTCTAATTGAATAAATTACTTTTATGCCGCCGCTAATCGGAATTGAAATATCCAGCAAGACTAAATCTGGATTTGTTCTTGGTATCAACTCAATTGCTTTTTCTGCTGTATCGGCAATTCCAACAATTTTATGAATTGAAAATGTACTTATAACTCCACATAGCGATCTTATGAAAACCTGACTATCATCTACAATAAAAATGTTTAATCTTTTCATTATAATTTCTCCATTTTCTTCCGGTTTTAGCAATGAATAAATTTCTATCAGTTTGGTTTTGAAAATTTTCTAAAGGAGAATACAAAAATGTTTAGGAAATAATTACTGTTTGAGGATGTTTAATTTCAAAATAGACAAATTATTTTAATGATTTAATGAAAATAAATTTGATAATTCTATTATTCAGAAGAAATTAAACCGGTTTTAATTGCATATCTTACAAGTCCCTGAACATTAAAGATTTGCAATCTTTCCATAATTTGCGCTCTATGAGTTTCAACGGTTTTAATGCTTACATGAAGTTTTTCGGCTATTTCCTTTGTAGAATTGCCTTCAGCAATAAGTTGTAAAACCTCTCTTTGTCTGGCAGTCAGCAAATCAAAAACACCTAAGTCTTTATCACCTTCCGAATCAGAATCAGAAACTCTTTTGAGATAATCTGTAACTAATTTTTGAGAAACGGTAGGACTTAAATAAATTTTTCCTTTCATAACTGATCTAATTGCAATTTCTAATTCTGAAGGAACGGAATCTTTTAATAAATATCCGGAGGCTCCTGCTTTCAAAGCCTGAACAACATACTCTTCGTTAGAGTGCATCGAAAGTATAATAATTAAAACTTCAGGAAATTCTTTATTCAGTCTTGCAGTTACTTCTAAACCATTTAGTTCTTTCATTTTTATATCAAGAAGAACAAGATCAGGTTTCAATTCTAAAATTTTTTCAATTGCTTCTCTGCCATCTTCAGCTTCGCCAACAACTTCAATCCCGGAAAATTCACTAACAAGAGATTTAATTCCAGCTCTAATAAGATTATGATCATCAGCTAAAAATATCTTTATTTTATTTGTGGAGAACATTTATTTTATTTCCGAAGATTTACTTTAATTACAGTTCCGTAATCTTCTGTTAATTTACTAAATTTAAGATTTCCACCGGTCAGTTCTGCTCTTTCAATCATGCTTAAGACGCCCATACTTTTTCCTTCGTGGGCTTTCTTTATTACATCTTCAATGTCAAATCCTTTTCCATCATCAGATATTATTAATGAAATTTCTTCTTTTTTTTCGAGAATATCTATCCATATATTTTTCGTATCTGCATGTCTAATAATATTTGTGACCGCTTCTTGGATAATTCTATAACACGTTATTTTTAATTCAGATTCTATACTGATGGAACGAAACTCAGAATTAAATTTAATATTCAGATTATTTCGCTGCCCTTCTTTATCCAAAAACCATCTTATTGCCGGAATTAATCCAAGGTCATCAATAATACTTGGGCGAAGGTTCATAGACATATCGCGCGCTCTGTTTATCGTATAATCAACTAAATTAATTGCTTCTGTTAAATGTGCCATTATTTTTTTCGAACGAACTAACTTTATTGTAGTCTGCATCTCAATTTTAATTGCTGTTAAAACCTGTCCAATTTCATCATGTATTTCACGCGAAATGTAACTACGCTCTCTTTCTTGAACACTAAGTAAATATCTAGAAAGATAGCGCAGCCTTTTTTCTGTACTTTTTATTTTTACTAAATGGTTTTTTCTTTCTTTTTCTATTCTTTTTTGACTTGTAATATCTTCAATTAATGCAATGCAGTAGTGAGGTTCATCATGCTTACTTACTATCCTTGAAACTGTAAATTTCCACCAGACAATCTCATTTTCTTTTGTCATTATTTTTACAGCTTTTTGAAGGAATTCTTTTCTATTATTAAATATATCATCAATCTGTTTATTTATTAATTTCCCTCTAGCAGAAAAAAGTATATCGTCAATATCCATAGTTTTTAATTCTTCATTAGAATATCGACTCATTTTCTGCAATACTTTATTAACTTCTACAAATCGTTTTTGACTGTCCAAAATTGCAATTCCTATATCGGAACTTTCAAAAATTGCAGTGAATCTTTCTTCTAATCTTTTAATTGTTGATTCAATTTTTCTTTTTTCTGTTTCATCTTTAATTATTATTAAAACACGTTCATATTTTTTATCAAATCCGCTTAAAACGCAAAAAGTAGCATTTATATATAATTTTTTATTAGTAATTGTTCTAATTGCCACATTTATACTAAATCTTTCTTTTTTATCTAAAATAGAATTAAGAATTATTTGTTCGGAATTTAGTTTTTCAAGAACGCTGAGTTGGATGAATTTTTTATCAACTTTTTCTATTTCTTCCATTTTATAAAGTGTATAAATGGCAGTATTAAAATATAGCAGTTTTATACGCGATAATATTTTTTTAGATAGACTCCTATCTTGCCTTAACTTTTTATTTAGAACTTTTTCATTCGATATTCCTCTGTTTTGTAAAGCTTTTTGAATATCTGATAAGTCAGCAAGAATTATTGGCTCAGGAAAATCATCCAATAATAGATTAAGACATTTCTTAATAGCTTCCAATTCTTTTGTAGAATTTAGATTTTGAAGCAAAGTAATTGAAATAAATCTATTGTTTTTATCAGAGTAAGAATATTTCACAATTCGTCTTTTTAGAATGCTTAAGTCAGATTTAATAAACAAAACATCTTCCAATTCATTTACTTCAGATACATCATAACAAAAGTGAATCAAATCATCTAATAAAGATTTTTCAACAATTTTTTCAATTTTTTGATCTACCAATTGCGAAATATCATAATTCAATAGATTTAGCAAAGATTTGTTAACGAAGTGAATTTCTAAGGAATCCGCAACCAAAATAATTGTTGGATCAAGAAATTCTTCAATTAAGCTGAATTGTAAACTTTCCGGTATTTTTTTTATCGAATTCATATCTGTATTCAAGTAATTCCTTATATAAAAAACTTAGATGATCCTTGATTTCCTTAGAAGATCAAGAATATGTAATCTATTTATTATAAATAAATGAGGGTAGTGGCATCTTCATTTCAGGTTATCCCCGATTGTTGAGCGGTGATTCAAAATTTATGTTTCACCCAAGTTTTTTAATCAACAAAACGAGATGGAGATGTCGTCATGAAACAAAAACCTCATTTATTCATAATTCTAATTGCTCTTTTTTTAGCAAACTCATTATTTGCCGCAAACTACTATATAGATGCATCCGGTGGTAATGATTCAAATAATGGTCTATCACCTTCCAGTGCATGGAAAACATTATCAAAATTGAACAACTCTTGGTCATTAATTAAACCGGGAGATAATATTTTATTTAAACGTGGAGAAGCTTGGCGTCCTTCAGGAGTTTCAGGCGGATTAATTTATCCTCCAAATTCAGGTTTCAATGGAACTGCAGATGCTCCAATAACTTTTGGTGCTTATGGAACGGGAGCAAAACCAATTATAAGTTCTAAAAATTCATCATCAGCGCGAGCATTTTATGCGAGAAATATTTCTTATGTAACAATTCAAGATATAGAATTTCGCGGTAATGTTTGGTTTTATGGTTCTTTAACAATGGAAAGCAAAATTCATCACATTAAGCTTTTAAGAATAACTCTTGACGGTGCTGCTTCAGGTGACGCAACCGGCGGATATTTAGAATTTTACGCTCCTGCTGTTGAAGGTGCTGCAGAAAAATGGAATCAATCCGAAATGAACAATATTGAATTAGGATATTCTTTAATTAAAAATACATCAGGTTCAGGAATTCAAATGTATGGTCAAGGAAATAATTGGATTCACAATAATGAATTCTATAATCTTGGAGGATCCGGAATTAACTTTGCCGAAGGGGACAATAATATTATTGAATATAATATTGTTTCCGGTGCAAAAAGTACAGGACTTAAACACAGCGTTCATTCGCATACTTCAAATAATATTATAATTAGAGGTAATCTAATTCTAAGATCGAATGGTGGAATTTCAGCTTATAATCTTATTAATGCAAAAATTTATAATAATACAATAAGAGTTTTTGGAACTGAATCTGCAATTTTTGGATGGACAACTCAAACTCCTGTTCCAATTTCAAGCGTAGGAAAAACTGGATTTGACAATAATTATATTCAAAATAATATTTTTTATGGTGGACAAATTTATCTTTGGAAGGCCGATAATGTAAAAATAACTTACAAAGATGGCACAACTATAAATTATTCACAAGAAGATTTGTGGGTTGATAATTTTTTCAAAAGTAATATTTATTATAATCCAAGTTCATCAAATCAAATGTATTTTAGAGATTTTGTTGCCGGAACTACAGTTTATTACAATGCTTCCGCTGCTGGAACTTATTCAAATACAATCGCAACTTCCGATTTATATGTAAATTCTTCAAATTTTAATTCTTATTGGAGTTCAAGGTCAAATGTTACAAATGATATGAATGCAGATCCATTATTTGTAAATGATTATTGGACTTCAGCAGAAAATTTCGGCGATTACAGTTTAAGATCTTCATCCCCAGGCGCAGGAACAGGTTTTTCAATACAAGATTATTTAGTTGATTTAGCAGGGAATTCAGTTCCGACCTCAGGTTTAATAGATGTTGGAGCTTTTCAAACAAATTCAACATCAAATTCAGATACAACACCGCCGTCATTAACAAGTGTTGAAATAACTGATCAGACTACTTTGGTGCTTTCTTT